>LNFM01007892.1_pt1 | contig 116155 bp, 112 predicted proteins | sample 596031 | NCBI WGS metagenome assembly LNFM01 (sample SAMN04254537, study PRJNA301005) | activated carbon metagenome | isolation source: dual media filters at the Ann Arbor, Michigan drinking water treatment plant | place: USA: Ann Arbor | reverse complement strand
CGCGCCAGACAGGACTCGAACCTGTGACCTTCGGTTTCGTAGACCGACGCTCTATCCGGCTGAGCTACTGGCGCACACCGACCATCCGTGGCCGGATCGGGAGGATACCAGGCCCGGCGCGTTCCCCGGGCCTCCGGGGGCTAGGAGTGGGCGGTCACCCGGTGCGGATCGCGGGCGCGCAGCACGTCCTCGCCCGGCTCGAAACAGCCGCGGCAGCGAGCCTCGTACGCGTCGAGGGCGCCCACCTGGATGGTGTCCCCCGAGAACGGCGCGGGCAGCCCGTTGACCAGGCGCTGAGTGCGCGTGGCGGCGCCGCCGCAGCGGTGGCACACGGCCTGCAGCTTGTCCACGATTTCGGCGCGGGCGAGCAGCTCCGGCATGGGGCCGAAGGGCTCCGCCCGGAAGTCGGTGTCCAGGCCCGCGGCGATCACGCGCAGGCCGCGGTCGGCCAGGGCCACGCACGTCTCGACGACGCTGGGGTCGAAGAACTGGATCTCGTCGATGCCGACCACGTCGCAACCCTCGGAGAACCGCTCGATGCTGGCCGGGTCCTCCACGCCCACCGCCCGGATGCGGTGACCGCTGTGGCTCACCACATGGGAGATGTCGTAGCGGTCGTCGATCTGCGCCTTGGCGATGAGCACGCGCTGGCCGGCGATCTCCGCGCGCCGCAGCCGGCGGATGAGCTCCTCGCTCTTGCCGCTGAACATGGGGCCGCAGACCACCTCGATCCAGCCGCCGCAGGAGGGGTGGTTCCTGATCATGCGGGGATCCTAAGCCCGACCCCGGACGCGACGGAAGTCGAACACGAGCGCCGGAAGTGGGTGAACCTCCAGCGCGCGGTCATCAGGCCGGTCCGTCCTCCGCCAGGGGGAGGGTCATGCGCAGCAGCAGCCCGCCCTCGGGCTGGGCCACCGCATCCAGCTCACCGCCGTGCGCGCGGGCGACCGACCGGGCGATGGAGAGCCCCACCCCGGTGCCGGCGGGCGGAAGCGTGGTGAACAACGCTTCGCGGGCGGCCTCGTCGAGATCCTCGCCGCGGTCCTCGACGTCCAGGATGGCCCAGCCGCCACCGCACTTGAGGCCGATGAACACCTCCGTGCCCTGCGGGGCGCGGCGCATTGCCTTGGCGGCGAGGCTGTCGAGGGCCTGCCGCAGACGGGTCGCGTCGCCCTGCACGACGGCTCCGGGACCCACGTCGCCGCGCAGCCGCAGGCCGCGGCGATCGGCCTCGTGCCCCAGGTCGGCCAGGGCGGCGAGCGTGACGGGGACCAGGTCCACGGACGACCGGGTCACCGGGACATCCGGCGCCGGTGCGTCCACGACGGCCAGCAGGTCACGGGTGGTCTGCTCGATGCGGTCCGCGGCGCCGGCGATGGCACGGACCGCCTCCGCGTGGTCCGTGCCGGCCAGCGCCTCGGACAGCGCGGCCGCCCGGTCGCGGATGACCCCGAGCGGGGTCTCCAGCTCCTGCACGATGGCGGCGGTCGTCTGGGCGGCGACCCGCTGGGCCTGCTCGGCCCGGGCGAGCTGCTCGCGCTCGGCGCGCAGCGCATCGACGGGGGGCTGCTCCTGCGCGGGGGCCTCGAGGGAGCGCGTGATCGCCACCAGGGCGGCGACCGCGCCGCCGTCGTCCCGCACGAGCGAGGAGCGGATGGTGACCGGGATCTCACGGCCGGTGCGGTGCTTGTAGACCCGTTCCTCGGAGGGCCCGCTGATCTCGCCGCCGTCCATGAGGGTCCGCAGCAGCCCCGCGGCACGCTCGCGCTCGTCCGCGGTCCACCACGGCATGGGCGGCTCGGCGCCCAGCAGCACCGGGCGAGGCCAGCCCACCAGCGCACAGAAGGCGTCGTTGACGTACACCAGGCGCAGGTCGCGGTCGATGACCGAAACCGCGTCGTCGAGACCGTCGTAGGTCTCGGTGAGGGAGGCGAGAAGCGCCGGGGAAACGGGATCCATGGCGCGGGAGTGTGCCAGATCCACCATCCCGCTCCGCGGCATCCGCCACGCGCGCGGCCGTCCGGGAAGACCCTCGGACGGCCGGGTTACGGAGAGGGAGGGATTCGAACCCTCGATCGGGGTCAACCCCCGATACCCACTTAGCAGGCGGGCGCCTTCAGCCTCTCGGCCACCTCTCCGAGCCGGGAGATCTTAGCGAGGCCCCGCCGAGGCCGAAAGCGCTGTGGGGAGCCGAGCCCCACCGCGCGCTCGGCCGGCTCGCGCCTACGAGACGCCGTACCTGGCGAGCATGAAGTTCTCCCCATCCTTCTGGGCCCGGCCCGCCGCCAGGACGGCGCCGTCGGCGGCGACCGAGATCCCCTTCGCCTCCGACACCCCGGTGCCGGCCGGGTCCGTGACGATGAACCCGCCGGTCCCGACCCCGGGGCTGGGCGTCCCGGACGACGTGAGGCTCAGGATGGCGAACGACCGCTTGCCGTTGACGAACGCGGAGCCCGCCGCAACGATCGTGCCGTCGGCCAGGATGGTCAGGTCCTCCGCGACGGCGCTGCCCCCGGATGGGGCGATGCTCACCAGGCCGTCACCGCCCCCGAACGTGGTGTCCGTCGTGCCGTCGGGGAGCATGCGCGCGACGAGCATGGTGCTCAGGCCCGCGCAGCTGCCGGCGACGACAACGCGCCCGAGCCCGTCGACCGAGAGGGCGTTCACCGAGGTCGCGCCGAGGGCGGAGCACCCGAAGGTCCCGCTCACGATGCCGTCACCACCCCCGAAGGTGGTGTCGAGCGTGCCCTGGGGGGTCAGCTTGACGACGAAGCCGCGACCGTTCGTGCCGGGTCGCTGCGTGAAGCCGGCCGCGAGCACGCTGCGGTTCGGGCCGGTGAAGGCGACGGACCGCACCTGATCGACGCTGATGGTGGCGTCCTGCAGGCGCGGGAGTTCGACGACGCCGTTCCCGCCGAAGCCGGGGACGAGCACGCCGTCACGGGTGGCGAGCGCCACGAAACCCCGCTTCTCGCCGGTGTTCACCTCCGGCTCGAAGAACCCGCCGACCGCCACCAGTGGCGGCGGCGCCGGGGTGGTCGGCGTCACCGGGCGGGGGGCGTCCGCGGCGAGCGCGAGGGCGGCGGCGTCCACCTTGCGCCCGAACGAGATGACCAGGCCCCTGTTGGACCCACCGAAGTCGCCGACGGCGCCGGTGGTCCCGAAGCCGCGGACGATCGCGACGTTGCGGTCGCCGTCCCGGGGTCGCAGGTTGGGGTCGGGGCCGGTTCCCGCGGCGAGGAGCGGCAGGGTGTTGCCGGTGGCGAGCGCGTGGACGCGACCACCGGCGGGCCCGACGGTGGCGACCCCGTCGCCCGAGAAGGTCGTGTCGAGCCGTCCCGCGGCGGTGTAGCGAGCCACCGCGAACCCGTTCGCGGTGCCGCCGACGGCGATCGTTCCGTCGGCCAGCCCCCAGCACGTCCTCCGCCTGCTCGGCGCCGGCCGTGGGATCGTTGATGGCGACGCCCCCGCCGAACCCGGGGATCGTGATTCCGCCGACGGTCTGGTTCCCGAACGCGGGGTCCAAGCCGACGACGGCCGCGGTGGCGGTGGCGGCAAGCGTTCCCGCCGCGACGACGGCGGCGAGGGCGGCGATACGGGGCGTGCGGTTGATGCGCGTCATGGGTTCCTCTCCAGGATGGGGGCGATGCGGTCTCCCTGGAGGACGCCATCCGACGATGGCCTATTCCATCGACCGCGACGCCGCGCGCATGCACCGTCTTCCGGCTCCCGGAGGGGTGGCCGAGCGGTCGAAGGCAACGGTCTTGAAAACCGTCTCAGGTGAAAGCCTGACGTGGGTTCGAATCCCACCCCCTCCGCTCGGGCGTCCCCTAGATCGTTTCCAAAAAGGGGACGCAAGAAAAGTGTTTCGAGCGTCGGGCATTTTTTCAGCGCGTCTTTGGCGCTCCTTCCTCGCCGTTCGCCAGCCAGACGCCGTTCCGACCCAGAAATGACGAAACGCGGAGGCGAGTGGTCCTCGCTTCCGCGTTGGTCTGCTGAGCATTCGTCGTTGGTGTCATGCCGTCGGCCCTGTTGGTGGCCCGGTGTCGCGTCGCGGTGTCCCGCGTGTCGCCTGGCGCGGCGCCTGGGCTTCCTCTCTGCGAGGAGGTGGCGTCTCGCGTCGACCACGGTCGGGTGGCTGATCCTGAGGTTGCCGTTCGGGGTTCGCGGCGGCAGCCTGCTGCCGGTTCCGGCGACGGCGCGTCACGCGCTCCCGCGGCTCCGTGTCGTTCTGCCGCTCGGCCCCCGCGACCCACCCCTCATAGGTGAGGATGCGCACCCATTCGGTGAGACGGGCCATCTCAAGGCGGAGCATCTGCCAAGCGATGCCCCGGCGTCGCAGCCGCAGCTCACCATGGGTACCTGCTTGAAACCGCTCTCACGCCTCGTGGTGGCTGTTCTCCCAGATGGAGCGACCAGCGTCGAGGTCTTGGTAGAGCGGATGGGTCCTGGGCAGCGGGATCTGCAGCCGGGGGTCGGTGTCGCACGTCACGGCGATCTCTCGCGCGGCGATCGCCCCGTCAGGCCGCTGGTGGTCACCGCACCCATTGGGACAGCGGTACATGTTCCGCGGCTGCCCTCGGTCGCGGCGACTGTGGCGGACGAACTCGGTGCGCGTATCGCAGTCCCGGCACCTCGGAGCACCGGTGATGTCGTAGAGCGCATCGTCGCCGGTCTTCACGTCCGCCCGAGTCGGGATGACGGAGTAGATGTTGCGTTCGGTGTTGTAGCTGAAGATCGCTTTCGTGGAGAAGCCCTTGTCGGCGGTCACCGAGCGAGGGAACTTCTCGATGATCTCGTGCAGCCGCTCCAGTGCGGGCTCGTAGCTCTTCGATTCTTGAGTGCTCGCTGAGGTCACGTGGTAGCAAAGGACCGCTCCGGTGTACTGATCGGTGATGGTGATGATGTAGAAGCCAGCCCAGAACAGCATGCGGTCCGCGTACCAGCGAATACCGGCAGTGCGGTCACGGAGCTCGTACCAGTGCCCGTTGATCTTCCAGCGGGGGTAGCGCCCATCCAGATCAACGTCCTCAGGCACGACGTCAGCGATGTCGAGGTTCTCCTCGGGCATCTCGGCGAGCAGGTGCCGTTCGTTGACGATGGCGTCGGAAGGGGCTCGGTCCATGCCGTGTCGTCGGTTCGGACACGTTCCCGGACGGCAGCAGTGCCGCAGCGCCGCGGGCGTGTCGGCCTGGGTTCCATCGATGCACACGTCATGTCCGATGTGCCCCTTCGTGTGCTCCAGGGCGACGCGGATCACCTTGTCGGTGACCTCTGCGATGTCAGGGATGCGCTGCTCAAGCTCGGCGAGGCGCAGATACGTCGTCTGCTTTGAGGGCCGCTCCTCGAAGCCACATGCCTTCCAGGTCTCCTCCCCCCGCGTTCCTCCAGAAGGTGCTGACCTTCACCCACCCCGAGTTCGCGAAGGCGAGCATGACCTTCCCCCAGTCACCCTGCAGGCGCGGCCGTCCATCGTCGTGCTTGGTGGTGGTGGCCTCGATGAACTGCGCACAGAACTCGGGCATCGCCTCCAACAGCCGAACGTCGCTGAGCAGCCCCCCTTCGGGGTCGTACTTCGAGAACTTGGTCGCTTCCGGCAGCTCCCACGGAGGAGTCCGTTGGGCTGCGAACGGGAGAGTTTCGGTGTCGTCGGTAGTAGGTGGCATAGGGGGTTTGAGACACCCGGAGAACCGGGCCGCGCGGCACAGTAGCCCAGAGGGTTAGTGAAACCGGCCGCGTCCGTTCAAATCTGAACGGACACTCTTGTACCACCCGATGCGGACCGTCTAAGGGCACCCCGAGATCGCCCTCAGCTCCCGGTTCTAGGCGTTCTTGCCGCCGCGGTTGCTCTTGTCCTTTAGCCGGGGAAGCGCCGACGGTCGCAGTGCTGATGTGCGTGTTCCCCAGATGCTCGCCGGGGGCACGGGTATCTCCGTGCGTTTGCGGCGACGCGCCCACAGCGCACGCGGTTCTTCTGGAGGCCGGGGGGCGATCGGCGTCGCCAACCACCGTGCGTACTTGTCCTCAACCACCTCAGCGAGAGTGCAATCGAACACGACCGCGAGATTGACGAGGTAACGGATCGGTGGGTTCGCGACCTCACCCACCTCTAGGCGCCGGTATGTCGAGACCGATAGGCCCGCAGCCTCTGCGACGGCTTCCCGAGTCATGCCCCGCAGGAACCGCATCCAATGGATGTTGGTCCAACCGGCTGGGCGCTTCTCAAGCTCTAAGCGCAGGTCGTTCACGACGCCAAGCATAAGGTCGGCCCCGACCGCACCACCCAGCCGTTACGCCGACGGCGGGCCCCGTTACCCTCGACCGGTGACCAGTCGGCACCTTGGACGCTTCAGGACCATCTGGACCGATGCGGAGCTGTTCCGCGTGGTTCGGGAGGCCGCCGCTGCGGTCAACCCGATTGCCCCGGAACGCCTACGACGCAGCAGCTTCGACGCGTACCGACGCACGCTCGACCCGGCGCCACCTTCAGGGCGGGTGATCTGCGAACGCCTCGGCTACCGCTGGCGGGAACTTGTGCGGGTCGCGACTGATGGGGACCGGGACCTGGACCAGACCCTGCTCATGCGATCCAGGACCGGGCGACAGGAATGGACTGACGCCCAGATTGCCCGTGCAGTTCGCGCGATCGCGCACCGTTTGGGAGCAACCACGGTTCGGCCCGATCAGTACCGGGCGGAGCGCGAGGCGATCCTGGAGGCGTCGGCTCGGCGGATCCACGGGACCGCCCGCCGAGAGTTCCCAACCTTTGGGCAGATCGAAAGGTCCGTCGGTTGGGAAGGTGCGCTGGAGCTCGCCGGGTTGGAGCGGTACGTAATCAACGGCACCCCGGCTGGCCGGGACTGGTTCCAAGTCATCCACGAGTTCATCGACGAACACGCCATGTACCCGCTCCCTGGCGCAGTCGAGGTCTACGCGGAACGACGGGGCTTCTCCCTCGCCCGATCCCCCCTCGGTGGCTGGCGTGCCCACCGCGACCTGATCACCCAGCAGCGTGCAGAGAGGGGACTCACGATCCCCCAGGCCACCTGCACCCGCCGGATGGCGCGAGAGCTTCCCATCGAACTTGACGACTCCCCGGCCGTCCGCCGTCGTGCCCGCCCACCATGGGACCTCACCCAATGCCAGCAGGCACTCATCGCCGCGACCCGCCTGCTGCCCACCGGACAGGACCTCCGGCAAGCCACCTACCGCCAGCTCCAAGCCGAACATCGAGAGGACTGGCCGAGCGCCTCTGTCATCGACCGGCACGCCCGGAAAGCCGGAACCACCTTCACCGCCCTCAGGGACCACGCCCAGGAAGTCGTCCGCGCCGAACGAGCCCCCAACCGAACCACCTGACCTCCCACCCCGCCGACGCCCAGGAGCAGCCGATGCCATGGAACGACGAGATCACCTCGATCGGCACTGCAGCCGGAGCCGTGGTCGCGCTCGTCGCTGCTGGACTGGGGTGGCGATCAGCACGACACGCCAACCGGACCGCTGAACGTGCACTCGACGAGGCTCGCCGCAGCAACGAGATCGCAGAGCAGGCGCTCGCAACCCAGCAGGAGCACGTCGCCCTGGAACGGGCTGGAAAGCAGTCCGACATCAAGATCGAACGGATCTCCGCGCGGTCAAACAGCACCGGCAAGGCCCTCACATGCACGCTGCGCAACATCGGCGGCTCAGCAGGGACGCTCACCAACTGCCGCGTCACCCAGGGGGGCCAAGACCAGGTGGTCGGCACCTCCCAGGCCGTCGTGCATCTCGCCCCCGGCGACACCAACGACGTGCACTTCCTCCTGAGCGCCGCCGTCCCCGGCGACTGGAACTGGGCGCAGTCCGGCTGCACGGTCCTCGCCGACCTTGTGGACGCGATGGGGCAACGCACCCTCACCATCACCCACCACACCGGGACCTGACGGACCCACCGCAACCGGACGCCGTTCCGGGATTGATCTACTCATTCCGGTACACGCCCGTTTGCAGGGCGAACCTGCGCTCAAAGGGCTCGATTCCCGGAATACCGGCTCGGTCGGCTGGAACGGTCAGGACAGGGCAATCCGGACGTCGGTGGACCCACCACCGTCGTCGAACCGGCGTGGATACCCACCGCCAACGGCAGCGAAACCTGCTCTGCGGTTCAGTTGTCCGCGGTGGCGTAATCGATACCGTCCGCTCCCGGAGAAGCCGGTTTGGAGAGGACCGAGGGAGGGGTGGGATGGGGTGGTCAGCAAAGCTTGCAGTCGCTGCCGTGGGGGTTGCGAGTCTGGGCGTGATCGGGACCGCTGGTGCCCACAGCGACCCCTGTCATTCCCGGCACACGTGCCCGTCGGATCACCACACCTACGCCTGGACTGATCCGGCGACCGGCACCGCGTGGTGGTGTGTGCAGCCGGGGTCACCCGAGCAGAGCATCTACGACCGGACCGTCATCACTTGGGGTGGACGCACCTACCTCTGTTACTGGGGAGCGGGTGCCCCGCCGCCAGATCCCGGTCCGTACGCGGCGCTACCGCAGGCCACGGCACCGGTGGCCCCGCAGATCGCATCCGTCACCGACGTCGAGCGACGACCCACGGTGGCTATCTCGTTCCCCGACGGTTGGACCCCGCAGGTCGCGCAGATCTCCGTGGATCCCGGACCTGATGCCGGGTTTGCGGCACCGTCCTCCGTCGTGGCCTTCGAGTACTTGGCGCCAGGGCAGGCCAGTTGGAGCCCGGGCAACCAGTTGCCGCCGGGGATCAACTACTACGTCCGGATCAGCGCGGTCCCGCCAACTGATCAATGCGAGCTCGGTATCTGTGCGCCGGTGTACTCCTCAGTCGTGGGCTTCCGGACTGGCGTGCAGCCCGCTGTGGTTCCTACGCCCGTTGCGCCTGGACCGACCGTCACGCCCGAGACCCCGGCTCCAACACCGACCTCAGCACCTAACGAGTCCCGGTTCACGATCGACTTCGGCGGGGCCGCGATTCGCGGCCGCGGAGTGATCAAGCCCGGGATGACCGTGGGCGCGATGGAGGCCCGGTGGGGTTTCGCCAGCTGGGATGAGCCGGACTTCCGAGCCACCGGTTACAACAGCGCCGGGGTCACCATCGAATACCGGGCAGGCCGTCGCATCGCCTGGATCAGTGCCTACCACGCCCGGTGGAAGGGGCCTGAGGGCATCACGGTTGGGATGACCCCACTGACCGTCCAGCGTCGCCTCGGGACGCGTCTGCGCTGGGTGAAGAGCCGCCACTGGTTCGCTGGGCGCGGCGTAGGACGTCGCCAGGCGTACGTCGTTCAAGGCCGGTACGCCATCGGCTTTGCGATCGCCCGAGGTCGCGTTGAGCAGATCATCCTGGGTCCCGCCTCCGGCATCCGCCAGTACATGACTTGGTACGGCCCGATCTGATGTCTGCCCGCCGACCCACTCTGGTGCTGGCCCTCATCTTCAGCGGGGCGCTGCTGCTGGCTGGCTGCTCGTCCGGACCAACGCCTGACGCCGCGGCCGGTGAGGTCGGCATCGAGGAGGTCACGCTCCCGGACTGCACGGAATTCAGCGCCTGGCGGGACGCCCAAGACGCCCTCGATCTGGACGACGCTGCAGAGGCAACGCTCGACGATGACGGCGACGGGATCGCCTGCAACGACCTCGCCGACCAGGAGTACGCCGGCGGGTGGGGTGAGGCGTATCCGGAGGCCTGCGAGGCGGTCTTCATCGACAGCACCTCCGGTTCACTGTTCGACAGCTCCGGGACCGAGTACACGCCCGATGACTGCACATTCGTCGACCCAGGGCCGGACAGCTGGGAAGGCGACTCGGCCAGCGAACCCGCCGATGACGGCCGCAACCAGGGGTGGCAGGCCGTCTGCGATTCGTTCATCGGTGAGGTGGTCGCCGACGACCTGCGCGAAAGCGACGAGGTGTACGTCACCCAGGACGACTGCGCACTGCAGAACCCCTACTAGCCGAGCACCAGACAGGAGAACCGATGGGCAGCGACCTGCTCAAGATGGCCAGCGGTGGCGGTCCACGCGACCCCAAGACGGCCAAACCAGCGTTCGGCGCCGAGTACATCTCGGGCAAGGACGGGATCGTCGGCCCTATTCCCGGCAAGCTCACCGCCGAGGGCGGGATCATGCGCTTCAACGGCGTTCAGATGACCGGGTCACTGACCTCCAAGCCGTTCGACATAGAGATCCCCCTCGCCGATGTCGCCGCCGTCTCCACCGGCAGGGGCGCGGCGGCGATGAATAAGGACCGCACCGCCACCCTCCAGATCGCCGTTCGGGCTGGGCAGGGGTGGGCGACCTACGTCTTCGCGGTCGAACCCGCAGACGCACCGCTCGGAGCCCAACTCGCCCGCTCCGTCGTCGGCAACGTCCCCGAGGTCACCCAGCTGACCGCGACACGGGCCGCCGCGGGGACCGAGCAGGTACTGATGGACATCCTCGTTGAGCTGAGGGAGCAGACCAGGCTTCTTCGCGCGCTCGTCGACCGTCAACATCACGGGATGTGAGCCGTGTTTGACGGTTCGTAGGTCAACCCACTTGACCCCGACGTGCAGCGTGCTCCCGGCGGTTAAGGGGGGTGAACTAGGAAGCTGGGAGCGATAGTTCGTCGTCGTTGCCCGAGCCGGGGGCCTCGGCCGACAAAGTGACGACGAGCAGCGCGAGCGCGGCGGGCAGCAGGTACAGGCCCAAGAACGTCGAGAAGATGACGCAGAGGCCCAGAGAGCCAAGCGCCAGCAACACCCGCAGCGGCCTGTTTGCGAGGACTCGTACTAAGAGAGCCACTGCGACGACCGCCACCAGCCAAGTCGACGGCACCCATAGCGACAATCCCTCGCGTTGGCCAACGCCCGCCGTGAAGGCAAACAGAGTCGCGATACCCGCAACTGCCAGGACCGCGCTGATGAGATAGCCGACGCGAACGCTCATGGTCTGAATGTAGCGCAACCCCGGCGGACCGCATGCGCATTCTCCGACGTTGTTCGCGCTCCCCTCAGCCAATAAGGACGCACCCCTGGGCCCCACGTGCTCGGAATCGACGTCTACGAGTTCGTGCGGACGGGCCCGTTGAGCCGACGGCTCGTAGCGCGCGGGTAGGCCAGCAGAAGCCCAAAGGGTAGCCGTTGGCTACCCTTTGGGCTTCAACAACGCCCTGCCGAGTCGGCCACGAGTGCAGCCGTGCCAAGCCTGGTTCACCCAGGGCAACGGGCCGTCCTGTCAGCCGTCCCGGGTTTGCGCCGACAGCCCCGCTCGCAGGCCTGGCGGGAAGACCGCCCTTCTGGGCCTCGTGCGGTGCGCAGATTTGCGCGCATTGGACTCTGAGAGCAAAATGCGCAGATATGGGCGCACAAGAGAAAACACCCGGCCCGGTACCTGCGCGGTACAGAGTTCGGGGCGCGGGCTCGCTCGGCGCGGCCCTCAGGGAGTTCAGGTACCTGCGCGGCTGGAGCCAGCAAGATCTCGCCGACAGGATAGGAGTCTCGGGACGCTACGTCTGGACATTGGAACGGGCGCAGGCGACCCAGCAGCTCGACCGCTTGGTGGCCGCTTTCACCGCGGTAGGCGCCAGGATCATCATTGAAGAGGACCCCCGGACCAGGGAGGGTGCCGAACCGCCGGACACCGCACCGGCGGACGCACCGCGAACCCGTGCACTCCCTATTCCCGACGCGGGTCTTGGGGAAGACCGCTGACTCGAACCACGGATCGAGTCGAACGCTGAGACGCTGCGCGGCTCGGCCGGAGGCGACCCCCGGAAGCCGTGGTCGCCGCGCCTCTCAGCCGTCTTTGAGGAAGTCGACGAAGGCGGGTTCCTGCAAGTAGGCGCGGACCGCAGTCCGCACATAGCCGTAGAGGGCGGTGACAAGTCCATCCAGTGGGTAGTCCGTCTCCTTCGCCTTCTCGGCCGCGATCCACTTGCAGAGCTTCTCGAAGTTCCCGTGGACGAGGTTCGAGCGCTGGGCGTAGATGGTTCGGAGTTCGCGCTTGGCGTCCTCCAGGGAAACCGCTTCGGTCGTCCAGGTAGGTGAGTAGGGCTGCCTTCAGCACGAACTGCCTGGTGATGCATGGGACCTCGATCCTCACCCTGGGACCGCGGGCTCAACGACGTGGGTCATCCCGCCGTTTGCAGGCAGTTCTGTGGGGTGGTCCAAGAACCGCCACCCCTGTGGTCCAAAGCCCCCAGGCCGCTGCCACATTCACCCTGCATAGGGGCTTCTTGGAGAAGCCCCGCTCGCTCGCTCGCGCGCTGTCGCTCATGGATCACGCGCCGGCCGGTGCGTCGGGATCAGACCCGCGGGACCCAGATAGTTCGTGCGCGAACGAAATGCTACGGTCCCGGGCGTGACCTCACGATCCTCCGCCCTGGATGCGCTCCAGCAGATCCGCCATGAAGGCCGCGTCGTCGTCGTCGAGGCGCGAGCCGATCAACTCCCGCGCAACCTCGGTCTGGGTGCGATGTGCGTCCTCCACCAGGCTGCGACCACCGGGCGTCAGCGCCGCAAGCGCCCCCCGGGCATCCCCCGGAACGGGCGCACGCCGCACGAGGTCGGCGCGCTGCAGCCGCGTCACGATTCCGGTGAGGCCGCTCTTGGAGAGCAGCGTGCGCTCGGCCAGGTCGGTCATGCGCGTTCCCTCGTCCGGGCCGCGGGCGAGCGTGAGCAGGACGTCATAGTCGTTCACCGAGATGCCGTGGCGCGCGCGCAGCGACGCATCCAGCTCGCGCAGCAGGGCGGCATGCGCCCGCAACAGGCCACGCCACGCGGCCAGCGCCGGCTCATCGGTGGCGGGGAGCGGCGGGCGGCGCGGCATCCCGCAGAGAATAGGGGCGTGCGATGGGGCTGACGCGAACCGTCCTTCGCGGCACCGCGGTGACTCGGGTGGACCACGGTAACGGGTTCGTCGATCACAACCTGTTCGACCAGCTGGGTCCGCTCGACCCCTTCATCAACCTCGACGACTTCCGCATGTCGCAGCCCTACTTCGGGCCGCACCCGCACGCGGGCTTCTCGGTGATGACCTACATGTTCGAGGACTCGCCGGGCGCCTTCGTCAACCGTGACTCGCTGGGCGACCACAGCCGCATCGAACCGGGGGGCCTGCACTGGCCCCAGGCCGGGTCCGGGGTGCACCACGAGGAGGTCCCGGAGGTCGCGGGCGTCGAGGGCCACGGCCTGCAGATGTGGGTCGACCACGCGGCGGCCGACCGGCTCGTCCCGCCGTGCTCGTACCACCTCGATTCCAGGCAGGTGCCCGAGTCCCACCCCTCCGTGGGAGCACGGGTGCGGGTGCTGGTCGGCGCGTTCGCGGGCGTGGATGCGGCGTTCGAGCCGGTGCCGCGCATCACCCTGCTGGACGTCCACCTGGACCCGGGGGCCGCGGTCGAGATCCCCGCGACGCGCGACCGAACCGCGCTCGTCCTGATGATCGCGGGGTCGGGCGACACGGGGCCGGCGGGGACTCCGGCCGAGCTGCGGGCCCACGACGCCGCCGTCTTCGCGCCCGACGGTGATCACATCGCGCTGCGCGCGGGCCCCGCCGGCATGCACGCGTTGATCGGCCACGGTGTCCCGCTCGGCGGCCCGACGCTGTTCGGAGGCCCGTTCGTGATGAGCAGCCAGGAGCAACTCGCCGATGCGGCGCGGCGGTACCGCGCCGGCGAGATGGGACGGCTCGCGCCCTCGTTCTGAGCGTCCCGGCGCGAAGGCGGTGCGGCTACCGCCCGCCGGGATCGAGCTCGCCTGCGTGCGGGGCACCGCCGGCCGGCGTTGCCGTCGCCACCCGGAGCCGCATGCATCGGTCCACACGGAACCGCTCCAGGGCGCGCCGGTCCTTCGCCGGGAAGCGGTCGGCGACGGTCGCAAGGGGAACGATCTCCGGGTGTCCCAGCCGATGGGTGACACCCTGGCGGACGATCACGGCCGAGCCGGCCGCCAGCACGTTCCGCACCCAGTTGGCGGTGGTTCCGTATGGCAGCGCGATCACGAAGCCGTCATCGATCGGCTCCGCGTCGACCGGTGTGCGGTAGGCGCGCCCCGTGGCGCGGCCCACGTGGTGGACCACCGACTCCTTCGCCCCCGGCAGACCGGCACGCTTGAGCATCCGGGGGTTCACGAACCGCCGGGCGACGCCTCGAACCAGCCGCAGCACGATCGGCGACCGGCGGCGCATCCCGACGAAGAACGTGAGGCCGGCGATCGCGACGGCGAAGACCACCACGGCGAGGGTCACGAGCAACACGGTGAGCATGGCGACCTCCTCAGCCGGACCTCCCGCCACCATGCTCGCCGGAGCAAGGACGCGGCGGCATCGGGGCCGCCCGGGGTCCGCGCTCCGGGTTCGGGCGGGGGACGGTACGGTGGGGGCGACGCGTACGAGCGGTTCATGGGGCGGTACTCGCGACCGCTCGCATCGCTGTTCGCCGACTTCGCCCGCATCGCTCCGGGATTGACGGTGCTGGATGTGGGCTGCGGGTCCGGCGCGCTCACCGACGAGCTCATCGCGCGGGTGGGCGAGCCCGGGGTGAGCGCGGCCGACCCATCCGGGCCGCTCGTGGATGCGGTGCGTGCGCGCCACCCCCGGGCCGACGTGCGGAACGGCTCGGCCGAGGACCTGCCGTTCCGCGACGGTGAGTTCGACGCGGCCCTGGCGCAGCTGGTCGTGCACTTCATGACCGACCCGGTGGCGGGTCTGCGCGAGATGGCCCGGGTGACCCGCCGGCACGGCACGGTGGCCGCGTGCGTCTGGGACCACGCCGGGCGCAACGGACCGCTGGCCGCCTTCTGGGAGGCGGCGCGCCGCATCGACCCGGGGGTGCGCGACGAGGGGGAGCTCGCCGGCACCCGCGAGGGCGACCTGACGCGCCTCATGACCGCGGCCGGCCTGACCCACGTGCACGAGGAACCCCTGACCGTGCGCGTGACCCACGGGACGTTCGAGGAATGGTGGGAGCCCTACACGCTGGGAGTCGGCCCGTCCGGCGTCTATGCGGCGTCGCTCGATGAAGACCGGCGGGCGGCGCTGCGCGAGGCGTGCCGCGAGCTCCTGCCGCCCGCGCCGTTCACCGTCTCGGGAACGGCCTGGGCGGCGCGGGGAACGGCCTAGCCGCCGTTCCCCCCGGGCCGTTCGCCCGGGGCCGCTGATCACGGTTGATGAGGGCGATCGCCTCCGTCTCAGTCGTCCGGTGAGTTGAAGCCCTTCGCCGTGCTCGCGTACCTCGACATCTCGGCAACGGCCTGGTCCATGCTCCGCTCGAGGCTCCGCCAGCTCGGGTGGACACGCCGGCCGTTGCCGACGCAGTACTCGATGACGCCCGCCCAATCGGCGACGTAGTCGGACATCTGCCACTCCAGTCCGGCGAAGTCCGGGCTGGGCAGCAGGGCGCGGGGGTTCTTGCGCGCCACGTCGATGGTGAGGGCCACCGCCCGCCGCGTCCCGGCCGAGACGGGCCGGCTGACGCCGCCGCAGTCCTGGCGGGCCACGAGCTGCGCCTCGTTCTCGACGGCCCCGAAGACGGCGCGGGCGTCGCCGTCGGAAACCCGGGGGGCTCCGCCGCATCCTGAGGCGAGCAGGGCCGCCCCGATGAGCGCACCCACGGCGCCCGCACCACCGAAGCTCCACATGAGGCCGGACGATAGGCCCGTGCGCCCGACGAGGGGGCCCATCCGGTTCCCCGCGGCCATCGCCGGAGAAAACACGTGGGTGCGGATTGACACGAACTCCCGACCGGGCGTAGGTTGGAACCGCTTCCATTTGGAAGCGGTTCCAACCGGAGGGCGACTGGCGGATGACGACGATCCGGGACGTTGCGGAGCGGGCCGGCGTGGGCATCGGGACGGTGTCCCGGGTCCTCAACGGCTCGCAGGGCGTGAGCAACCGCACACGGGAGCGCGTCGAGCGTGCGATCGCCGCGCTCGGCTACCGCCCCAGTCCCGCGGCGCGGGCCCTGTCCCGAGGGCGCGCGTCCACGATCGCCGTCACCGCCCCCTTCCTCACCCGCCCGTCGGTGGTCGAGCGCATCCGCGGCGTGGTCGCCGGCCTCGACGCCTCCGAGTACGACCTGAGCCTGGCGACGGTGGAGACCCCCGAGCAGCGGCAGCGCCGCATCGTCGGCCTGTGCCAGCGCGACCGGGCGGACGGCGCCATCCTCATCTCGATCCCGCCGACGCCGGACGAGCTGGAGACGCTCCGCACCGTCGGCGTGCCGGTGGTGGTGGTCGACGCGGTCACCGAGGGCCTTCCCTGCATCACGATCGACAACATCCTGGGCGGGCGGATGGCCACCGAGCACCTGCTCGAGCTCGGCCACACCCGCATCGCCTTCCTGGGGGACGCGCCGGACGCCCGGTTCGCCTTCACCTCCAGCGACGACCGCCGCGCCGGATACCTCGCCGCCCTCGCCGACGCCGGCGTGGACGCCGACCCGGACCTGGTCGTGAGCGGCGAGCACTCGCGGGAGGCCGCCGCCGAGCTGGCCGGGCGGCTGCTGGACCGCCCCGCGCCGCCCACCGCCATCTTCACCGCCTCCGACACCCAGGCCCTGGGCGTCCTGGAGGCGGCCCGCGCCCGGGACCTGGAGGTGCCGGGCCAGCTCTCGGTCGTCGGCTTCGACGACATCGAGATCGCATCGTTCGTGGGGCTCACCACCGTGCGGCAGCCCCTCTACGAGACCGGCCGGCGCGCCGCCGAGCTGCTGCTCGCCGTGCTGGAGGGCACCGGACCCCGCACCGGTGCCCGCATCGACATCCCACTGACACTCGTGCCGCGGCTCACCACCGGCCGGCCGCGCACGCGGGCAACCCGACGACGGCCGGCGCACTGACCCCCGCGGCAGGCGGCGCATGCGCCGGACGCGGATTCACAGACACACATACCTTCAGGGGACGGAGGTTCGACGATGAGAAGGATTCGGAGCAAGCGCGTGGCCCTCATGGCCGGCGCCCTGGCCGCGGCGGCCATCGTGGCCGGCTGCGGCGGCGGTGACGACGACACGGGTGACGCGGCGGCCAGCGGCGGAGCCTGCGACGGGCAGGTCGAGTCGGGCACGAACATCACCGTGCAGTGGCACCAGGGCGCCGAGGCCGAGGTGAAGGCCGTCGAGAAGATGGTCGCCGACTTCAACGCGAGCCAGAGCGACGTGAAGGCCGAGCTCAAGCTCGTCCCGGAGGCCGACTACGCCACCAGCCTCGCCGGCCAGGCGGACTCCGACAGCGTCCCGGACGTCGTCGACACCGACGCCTCCAAGGCCTTCCGGTACGCGTGGTCGGAAGATCTGCAGCCCATCACCAACTGCATCCCCGAGGCCGTCAAGTCGGACCTCCTGCCGTCCATCGTGCGGCAGGGCACGTACGCCGGCCAGATCTGGGCCGTCGGCATGTTCGACTCGGGCCTCGGCATGTAAGAAGGCCGGCCTCACCGCGCCGACCCTCGACGACCCGTGGACCGCCGCGGAGTTCACCGACGCGCTCAAGAAGTTCAAGGCCGCCGGCTTCTCCAAGCCCCTGGACCTGAAGAAGAACTACGGGCAGGGCGAGTGGTACGCCTACGGCTTCGCGCCCATCGTGTGGTCGTCCGGCGGCAACCTGCTGAGCGAGGACAACAGCACCGCCGAGGGCCAGCTCAACGCCCCGTCGGTGGTGCAGGGCCTCACGACCTTCCAGTCCTGGTTCAAGGACGGGCTGGTGGGCGACAACGCCGACGACACCGACTTCGTGTCCGGCAAGGCCGCCGTCAGCTGGGTGGGCCACTGGATGTACAACCCGTACAAGGAGAAGTTCGGCAACGACCTGGTCGTCGTGCCGCTGCCCGACTTCGGCTCCGGCGTGAAGACCGGCCAGGGCTCGTGGCAGTGGGGCGTCGGCGCCGGCACGGCCGACCCGGACGCCGCCTGGCGCTTCATCGAGTTCACCCTGCAGCCCGAGCAGCAGAAGGCCATCGCCGCGGCATCCGGCGGCATCCCGGCCCGGACGTCCGTGGCCGACGCCGACCCCAAGTTCGCCGAGGGCGGCGACCTGCGCCTCTTCGTCGACCAGCACGCGAGCGGCGTCTCGGTGCCGCGTCCCACCACCCCCGCCTACGACACGGTGTCCAACGCCTTCAACCAGGCGATCCAGGACATCATCGACGGGGCCGACGTGAAGGGCTCGCTCGACAAGGCCGTCGAGACCATCGATCAGGACATCGAGGACAACGGGGGCTACCCCGACCCCGGCACCTGATCCACGGGCGCGCGGCCGGGGACGCAGCCCCCCTACGTCCCCGGCCGCCGCGCAGCACCTCCAACGTCATCCTCACGGAGGGGACATGACCACTCGCGCGCTCGGCGTACGGAGTCGCCTGCGCGGCGGACGGCTCGGCAACGAGCTCTGGGGCATTCTCTACACGCTCCCCGGCCTCATCCTGCTGGGGATCTTCCTGATCGCCCCGTTCGTGCTCGCGATCTACCTGTCGTTCACGAACCAGCGGCTCGCCTCACCGCTCCCGGTGGAGTGGGTGGGGTTCGACAACTACTCGCGCATCCTGGGCGACTCCGACTTCTGGAACGCCTTCAAGAACAACATGATCTTCGCGGCCGTCGTGGTGCCGGTGCAGACCGCGCTGGCGCTGTGGATGGCCACGCTCGTGAACCAGAAGCTCCGTGGCGTGAAGGCCTACCGGGCCATCTACTTCCTGCCGGTGGTCACGGTGCTCACCGTCACCGCGGTGGTGTGGTTCCTGCTGTTCTCGCCCGACAGCGGCCTGGTGAACGGGTTCCTCGACCTCGTCACCTTCGGGACCGTCCAGCCGGGCTGGTTGGACAGCACGTCCACCGCGCTGCTGGCGATCATCATCATGTCGGTCTGGCAGGGCGCCGGCTTCCAGATGATCATCCTGCTGGCCGGCCTGCAGGACATCCCGCAGGAGCTCTATGAGGCGGCGTCCATCGACGGCGCCACCAAGCGGCAGCAGTTCCTGTACGTGACCCTGCCGCAGCTGCGGAACACCCTGATCTTCGTCATCACGGTGACGCTGATCCTCGCGTTCCGGCTCTTCGACCAGGTGTGGGCCACCACCCGCGGCGGCCCGCTGGGCGCCACCGACACCATGATGGTGCAGCTGGTGAACACCGGCTACGAGCGCAAGCTCATCGCCCAGGCGTCCGCCATCGCCGTCGTCTTCTTCGTGGTGGTGCTCACCCTCACCCTCATCCAGCGGGTGCTGCTGAAGGAGAACAGGGACTGATGGCCACCACCGCACCCACCGAGCCCGCGCGCGGCGCCGAGGCGCCGGGCGGCAAGCGCATCACGGAGCGCAGGTGGCCGCGCTACACGGCCCTCACGGTGCTCGCCGCGTTCTTCCTGTTCCCCCTGCTGTTCATGTTCGCGGGGGCCTTCAAGCCCGACAACACGGTCCTGGCCGACGGGGACACCCTGCGGGCCTTCTGGCCCTTCCCGTTCTCGTTCGAGAACTTCGGCGACGCGATCGACCGCGCCAGCTTCCCGACGCTGTTCCAGAACTCGGTGATCATCAGCGTGGTCACCGTCGCCCTGGGGCTCGTCGTGAACTCGATGGCCGGCTACGCGCTGGCCCGGCTGCCGTTCAAGCTGGGCAAGGGCTTCCTGCTGGGGGTCATCGCCCTCACCATCATCCCGTTCCAGGCCGTGGCGATCCCGCTGCTGTTCATGGTGTCGGAGTGGGGATGGCGCGACACCCTGTACGTGCAGATCCTGCCGTTCATCGCGCAGCCGCTGTTCATCTACCTGTTCTACTCGTTCTTCCTCGCCATCCCGAAGAGCTCGAGGAGGCGGCCCGCATCGACGGGTGCGGCCCGGTGCGCACGTTCCTGCAGGTGGTGCTGCCGCTGGCCAAGCCCGCCTTCGCCACCGTCGGCATCCTGCACTTCCTGCAGATCTGGGGCGAGCTGCTGTGGCCGGTGCTGGTCACCACCGACGAGAGCGTGCGGCCGCTGCCGCTCGGCATGTCGGTGTTCCGAACCCAGCCGCCGATCCAATGGGGCGACATCATGGCCTACGCGACCATGACGTCCATCCCGCTGCTGATCGTGTTCTTCCTGTTCCAGCGGTGGTTCATCCAGAGTGTGGCGCGTTCCGGACTGAAGGGCTGACGGAGGACACGTGCTGCGACTCCCCGACGATTGGCTGTGGGACTTCTGGCTCGCGCGCAGCGGGCCGGAGTACCACGTGATGTACCTCAAGGCGCCCAGGTCGCTGGGCGATCCGGAGCTCCGCCACGCGCGGGCGACGGTGGGCCACGCGGTGTCGCGCGACCTCACGAACTGGACGGTCCTGGGGGACGCGCTCCTGCCGGGGCCGCCCGGGGCGTGGGACGACCGCGCAGTGTGGACGGGCAGCATCATCCGGGCCGGTGAGCGCTGGTGGTGCTTCTACACCGGCACCCGCCTCGGCGAGGACGGGCTCATCCAGCGCGTGGGCGCGGCCGTCTCGGACGACATGGTGCGCTGGGAGAAGCACCCGGCGAACCCGCTCATGGAGCTCGACCCGGCACGCTACGAGGAGCTCGACCTGTCCGCCTGGCACGACCAGGCGTGGCGCGACCCGTGGGTGATGGCCCGCAACGGCCACTACGAGGCGCTGCTCACCGCGCGGGCGGCCACCGGCCCGGCGGACGCCCGCGGCGTGGTCGCGCGCTGCGCGTCGCCCGACCTGGTGCGCTGGGAGGTCGGCGACCCGCTGCGCATCGAGCCGGCCGGCCAGTACGGCCACCTGGAGGTGCCGCAGCTCATCGCGCTGGAGGGCCGCTGGTACCTGCTGTTCTGCACCGCGGCCGACACCCACAGCGCGGCCTGGCGTGCCCGCACCGGCGCCACGCCGCGCACCGGCACCTACTACGCGGTGGCCGACGACCCCTCGGGGCCGTTCCGGCTCGTCGACGGCGACCCGCTGGGCCCCGGCGACGGCACCACCACCTACGCGGGACGCATCGTGGAGACCGATGCCGGGCCGCGCTTCCTGGCATGGCGTCTCCACGACAGCACCGGTTCATTCGCGGGGGAGCTGATCGACCCGATCCCGGTCGGCATCGCCCCCGACGGCACCCTCAGGCTCGGCTGAAAGGAGGGCCTTCGATGGCCCAGGTCGTCCTCGAAGACGTCAACAAGTCCTACCCCAACGGCTACCACGCCATCACCGACCTGTCGCTGCAGATCTCCGACGGGGAGTTCCTGGTGCTGGTGGGGCCGTCGGGCTGCGGCAAGTCCACGGCGCTGCGGATGGTGGCCGGCCTGGAGACCATCAGCGGCGGAACGCTGCGCATCGGCGACCGGGTGGTCAACGACGTGCACCCCACCGACCGCGACATCGCGATGGTCTTCCAGAACTACGCCCTGTACCCGCACATGACCGTGCGCCAGAACATCGCATTCGCGCTGAAGCTCAAGAAGGTGGACCGCGCCGAGATCGACACCCGCGTCGAGGAGGCCGCCCGCATCCTGGAGCTCACCGAGTACCTCGACCGCAAGCCCGGGCAGCTGTCCGGCGGCCAGCGCCAGCGGGTGGCCATGGGCCGGGCCATCGTGCGCCGCCGCTGTCGAACCTGGACGCGAAGCTGCGCGTGCAGATGCGGTCCGAGATCGCCCGGATCCAGCGCGAGCTGGGCGTCACCACCATCTACGTCACGCACGACCAGGTCGAGGCCATGACCATGGGCGACCGCGTGGCGGTGATGCGGCGCGGCGTGCTGCAGCAGGTGGACGCCCCGCAGCATCTCTACGACCACCCGGACAACCTGTTCGTGGCGGCGTTCATCGGGTCGCCGTCCATGAACCTCATGCACGCCGACCTGGTGGACGCCGGGGACGGGCTGGCCCTGCGGGTGGCGGGACGCGACATCAGGATCCCGGACGCGGTCGTCGCCCAGCGGCCCGCGCTGCGCGCCCACGCCGGACGCACGATCGTGATGGGCATCCGGCCCGAGGACCTGCACAACCCGGCGGAGCGCCCGGATCACCCCGCCGACCAGCGGCTGCCCGGCACGGTGGACCTGGTGGAGGAGCTGGGCTCGGACATGATGATCCACATGCGGGTCGATGCCCGGCCCGTCCTCACCGACGACATCCGGGACACGTCCGACGAGCCGCTGGGCCCGGCCGAGGCGCGCACCAGCTCGGACATCACCGTGCGCTTCGGTCCGCGCAGCGGGGTGCGCGTGGGAGACGCCATCGACCTCTGCGTCGACGTGGACCGCCTGCACCTGTTCGACGCCGACGGCACGGCGATCCGCGGCTGAGCCGCGGCGGCCGCTCCGGCAGCGCCCCCGGGTGATCCCGGGGGCGGTGCCCCGATCCGGATCACGTCGCCAGTCCCGGCGACGGCCGCGGCGCGGACGGGGCCGCTCCCTCACCCCGTGGTGAGGAGATCGCTGTGGGACGTGTGGGGAAATCCCCACAGTCCCCGGAGCACGGCGGACGAGACCATCCGCAACGGATGCGCGATCCGCCACTCGACGGCTCGTGCCTTCGCATATCGCCCGGCCCCTCGGGGTCCGGGAGGGGGACGACGAAGGAGCTCGCGGATGGGCTCGGGGACAAGCCTCCTCATCCTGCTCTTCGCGCTGTTCATGGTGGTGCGCGCGCTCGGGGTGGTCGCCCAGGCGCTCGCTCAGGCGATCGCGGCGCTGGTGCAGGCGATGGTCACGTTGGTGCTGGTCGCGGTCGTGCTGCTCGCCCTCATCACCGGCAACATCGGTGGGTGCGAGCCGTCCGGCCCGGGCGACGAGGGCCTGCAGGTCGTGGGGATCGGACCGATGCGCCGCTGACCCTGCTCAGCGGCGCATCGACGCCGGGGGTTCTCGCGCGCGACACGCAGCATCGGCGCCGACGATGGGCGCGCCCCCCCGGAGACGCGCGGCGCTGGGTTCCGGGCCACCCCCGCGAGACCCCGGGCATCGTCGTGGCGGCGCTCCGCACCCCTCACGTCGCCGCGGCCCGGGGTAGGCTTGTGATGCCGCATGCCAGTGCGGAGCGGGACGGGGGGAGCGTGGGGACGCGCGAGGTCATCGAACGCCATCTGGCGGCCGTTCGGCGGGGTGACGTGCCCGCCGTGATGGCGGGGTTCCACGACGATGCGGTCCTCATGGCCTGCGACGGCGTCCTGCGGGGCCGGGTGGAGATCACCGAGGGCTTCGAGCGCCTCATCGACGGCCTCTTCGCGCCCGGCCGATACGACTACATCCTGGAGTCGTTCCAGACCTGGGGCGACACGGGGCAGCTGGTCTGGCACGCCACGTGCGACGGCACCGTCATCCCCTTCGCGACGGAGACCTACGTGGTGCGCGAGGGCCGCATCGCGGCGCAGACGTTCGCGGCGATCTTCGAGGAGTCCTGAGCCACTGGCGTACCGGGAGGTCCCCGGAATAGGGTCCGGCGAGACACCTCCTGGGATGGAACAGTGGACACACGCGCCGTGATCGAACGACACGTCGAGGCGCTGCTCGCCGCGGACCTCGAGACGCTGATGGCGACGTTCTCCGATGACGCCGTCGTGATGAGCCCGGAGGGCCCGATGACCACCCGGGAGGAGATCCTCGACGGCTGCCGGCGGCTCCTGTCGGGGCTGTTCGCACCCGGCACGTACACCTTCACCCTCGACGCGCTGGTCACCGAGGGGGAGATCGCACTGCTGACCTGGCACGCCAGCTGCCGCGGCACCGACATCCCGTTCGCCGCCGACACCTTCGTGGTCCGCGACGGGCGCATCAGCTGCAAGACCTTCGCGCTGGTGCTGCGGCCGAACTGATGCGTCACCGGTGGCGCCCCGGAGGGCGCCACCGGTGCGGGTGCTACGGCAGCTCGGTGATGCGGTCGATCGGGGCCGGGGCGACCGGGCTGTTCGCCGCCAGGTACGCGACGAACTCGTCCAGGTCCTGCCCGCCGCCGGTCCGGGCGGTCCCGTTGCGCAGCTCCGCGAAGCTGTCACCGCCGTCCGCGAGGAACGAGTTCACGGTGACGCGGTAGGTCGCGGCCGGGTCGACGGGTACGCCGTTGAGCCGGATGTTGGCGATCCGGTTCCCCGGGGTTCCGGGGAACAACGGCGTGCCCGGGCTCGTCGCGGCCGAGTACCCGGCCATGTCGAACGTGAGGCCCGCCGACACGCCGAGGGTGAGGCGCGACTCCACCGGGCTCCCGGTGGTGCGCGTCGCGTACTGCTGCTCGAGCACGGTCTTCAGCTGCGCGCCGGTGAGCGTCATGGTGACCAGCGTGTTGCCGAAGGGCTGCACCAGGAAGGCCTCGCCGTAGGTCACCACCCCGTCGCCCTCGCCCGCCGTGCTGCCGGCGAAGATGAGATCGGCGCGGACGCCGCCCGGGTTCATGAGCGCGATCTGCGCGCCGTTCACCGTGGTCCGGGCGAGCTGCGCGTCGGCGATCAGGTTCGCCAGCGAACTCTCGACGTCGCGGGTCGCGCCGCGCCGGACGTCCGCGTTCACCCGCGCGACCTCGCGGTTCGCGATGGGCGCCGAGAGCGTCCTCCACTTGGCGACGATCGCCTCGACGACCGGGTCGGCCGCGGCCCGGGTGACCGGGACGTTGCGGGACGCCACCGAGGTGCGGATCACGTCCTTGGTGCGCCGGTCGAGCTGGAGGTTGGTCTCGGTGACCAGGCGGCCGAACGCGTACGCGCTGGTCACGAGCCGCGGGTTGCCGGCCGGGTCCGGGATGTTGCAGATGTACGGCTGGTGCGTGTGCCCGGAGACGACCATGTCGATCGACGGGTCCAGGCCCTGCGCGATGGCCACGATGGGACCCGAGATCGCCGCGGGCGTGCCCGGGGCGTTGCACTGGTAGTCGTAGGCCGACCCGTTCGGCGGGAGACCGCCCTCGTGGATGAGCACCACGATCGCCCGGACATTGCGCTGGCGCAGGTCACGTGCGGCCAGGTTGGCGCTGGTCACCTCGTCCTTGAACTCCAGGTCCCTGATGCCGGCCTGCGCGACCAGCTGCGGCGTGTCCCGCAGGGTCATCCCGATGAAGCCGACCTTGATGCCATCGACCTCCTTCACCCACGTGGGCGGGAGCACCGTGCGGCCGGTCCGGCTGCGGAACCATTCGCCGTACCCCCGCACCGGCCGAGGGGTGAGCACGCCCGGCTTCCACACCACGTTGGCGGCGAGCCACGGGAACTTCGCGCCCGAGTACCCGTCGGCGTCGTAGCAGCCGTCCACCGGGTGGCAGCCGCCGTACTGCATCCGCAGCAGCTCGGTGGCGCCCTCGTCGAACTCGTGGTTCCCCACGCCGGAGACGTCCAGCCCCATGGCGTTGAGGGTCTCGACGCTGGGCTCGTCCCTGAACAACCCCGAGACGATGGGACTGGCGCCGATGAGATCGCCCGCCGCGACGGTGAGCGTGTGCCGCTTGCCGGTGCGCAGGCCGGCGAGGGTCTGCGACAGGTACGCGGCGCCGCCGAACGCGGTCGTCCCCTGCCCGGGCAGCGTGGAGTTGCCGCCCGTGGGGGCCTCCAGGTGCCCGTGGTAGTCGTTGAACGACAGGATCTGCAGGTCCACCGGAGCCGGGCCATGGCCCGGAGCGGCGGCGGCGGACCCGGCCGTCATCACGACGGTGAACAGGGCGCCGGCCGTGATGACGCCGGCCACGCGGCGGCGTCGGACGCGAGGTCTCATGTGTGCTCCCCCTGGTTCGGGCACATGGGCGGCCGGGATCGACCACCCCGGGACCAAACTATGCGCAGGAGGTCCGCCGGAGCCACCCCCGGGATGCAACGGGTCCGCAACCCGCGTCCGGCGGACGCCGCGACGGGCCCACGGCGGTCCCGCAGGCGCGTGCGGGACGTGCCGCACGGTTCGAAACCATGTTCGGATGGCCCAAGCGATCCGCGCCGCCGGGTCGGGAGACTGCTCCGGAACGATGTGAACGGAGAGTCGATGACGACCATCGGGCGTGACACCCGGGCGCACTCCCCCACGGAGGCGGCGCTGCCGGGGCTCCTCGTGCAGCCCGGAATGTGGGATGAGCTCATCGCCGAGGACGGCCGTCCGCGTCCGGCCGCGGCGGCGCTGGTGTCGCACCTGTCCGGCATGGGGCTCACCGAGCTCCGGGAGCGCCAGGACCGCGCCGACCTCGACATCCTCGCCGCGGGAATCACCTTCACCGTCTACTCCGACGGCCGGGGCATCGACCGCTCCTGGCCGTTCGACGTGATCCCGCGCATCATCGCGGCGGCGGAGTGGCGCCGGGTGCGCCGCGGGCTCATCCAGCGGCTCACGGCCCTCAACCGCTTCATCGACGACCTGTACGGCGAGCAGCGCGTGATCGCCGACGGCGTGTTCCCGGCCGAGCTGCTGGCCAACTCGGTGAACTACCTGCCCCAGTGCCGGGGCGTGCGCCCGCGCTTCGGCGTGTGGGCACACATCTGCGGGAGCGACCTGGTGCGCGACGCCGACGGCACGCTGTACGTGCTGGAGGACAACCTGCGCATCCCGTCCGGGGTGAGCTACATGCTCGAGAACCGGCTGGTGTCCAAGCGTGTGTTCGGCGACCTGTTCCGCCGCCAGAGCATCCTGCCGGTGGACGACTACCCCGAGCGCCTGCACCGCATCCTGTGCTCCCTCGCGCCCGAGGGTGTGAGCGCGCCGAACGTCGTGGTGCTCACCCCCGGCGTCTACAACTCCGCGTACTTCGAGCACAGCTTCCTCGCCCGGCGGATGGGCGTGCCCCTGGTGGAGGGCCGGGACCTGGTGGTGGACGAGCACGACCGCGTGTTCATGCGCACCCTCGGCGGACGCGAGCGCGTGGACGTGGTGTACCGGCGCGTGGACGACGCGTTCCTCGACCCGGAGGTCTTCCGGCCGGACTCGGTGCTCGGCGTGCCCGGGATCATGCGGGCCTGGCGGGCCGGCAACGTGGCCATCGCCAACGCCCCGGGCGCCGGGGTCGCCGACGACAAGGCCGTGTACGCGTGGGTTCCGGACCTCATCCGGTACTACCTGCACGAGGAGCCGGCGATCGCGAGCGTGCCCACGTGGCGGTGCCTGTACCCGGCGGAGCGGCGCCACGTGATCGAGAACATCGACCGGATGGTGGTGAAGCCCGCCAACGAGAGCGGCGGCTACGGGCTGCTCATCGGCGACCGCGCCACCCAGGAGGAGCTGGACGCGGCGGTCGCGGCGATCGAGGCCGACCCGCGCAACTGGGTCGCCCAGCCGATCCTGTCGCTGTCCACCACGCCCACGCTCACCACCGACGACATCGCGCCGCGCCACGTCGACCTGCGCCCGTTCATCCTGAGCGGTGACGGCCACGACGTCACCAACGGCGGCCTCACGCGCGTCGCCCTGCGGCCCGGGTCGCTCATCGTCAACAGCTCCCAGGGCGGCGGCAGCAAGGACACCTGGGTGGTGGAACGGACGGCGCTCGGGTGACGCTGCTCGCCCGGGTCGGCGAGCACCTGTACTGGGCGGCGCGGTACCTGGAGCGCGCGGAGGGGCTCGCGCGGGTGATGCGTGAGCACACCTTCCTGCTCGCCGACATGCCCACCTCCGTGCCGCTCACCTGGGAGCCCCTGCTCGCCATCGGCGGCTCCGCCGCCTTCCCCGGGGACGGGACACCGCCCACCGAGGCGGCCATCGTGCGGCACCTGCTGGGCGACCCCGACAACCCGGACAGCATCGCCGAGGGCGCGACCCGCGCCCGGGAGAACCTGCGTGCCTGCCGGGAGGTGATCCCGGTGGAGGCGTGGCTGGTGGCCAACGACCTGCACCTGTACCTGGACGCCCGTCGCAACGAGGGCATCGACCGGGGCAGCCGCGCGCGGCTGCTGGATCGCGTGATCGAGGACCACCAGCTGTTCCTGGGGATCCTCCTCGGCAACATGTCCCGGGACGCCGCGTTCACGCTCATGCGGCTGGGGCGGCACATCGAGCGGGTGCTGCTCATCACCCGCGTGCTGGACGTCCGCGCCGGGCAGCTGCTGGGCCCGGCGGAGCCCGCCCGTTACGACGAGGTGCAGTGGATCGGCGTGCTGCGCTCCCTGTCGGCCCTCCACATGTACCACCGCTCCTCGGGGGTGCCGGTCGCCGCGATCCCGGCGATGCGGTTCCTGATCCTGGAGGCCACGTTCCCCCGGTCGGTGGCCTACTGCCTCACGTCAATCACCCAGACCGTCTCGGAGCTCCCGATGGCCGAGCGCCTGCTGGCCGGATGCGAGGACGCGCTGGAGATCCTGGAGGGACTGGCCGGCGCCGACGACGCGGAGTCGCTGCACGCCGGGGCGGTCGCGCTGGGCCGCGAGGTGGAGCGGATCCACGACATGGTGGTGGCGGCGTGCTTCCCGGAGAGCACGCCGGCCGGCTGAGCCGCCGGGTCAGCCCGCGGTGGTCGTGCGGAACCAGCTCACGGCGACCGGGGTCCGTGCCGTGACCAGACGGCCATCGGCCCGGCGCCGGACGCTGACCGTCCAGACGTAGCGCGTCCCGGGGGCGAGCTTGGCGCGCGGCACCGTGACCGTGCGGCCCCGGGTGTCGAGTGTGGCGACCAGGATGCGCCGCGTCCCGGCGAGCCTGTAGACGCGGATGCGATAGCCCGCCGCTCCGCGCGTTGCCACCCACCGCAGCGCGGTCGCCGCCCGGGGGACGGTGACGCCGGCGCGCGGCACCAGGCGCGCGGCGTTCCGGGTCGCGGGCGGGGTCTCGGGTGGGGTCGGGGTGACGCCGCCTCCGGTTCCGCCACCGCCACCCGGGCCGGGTCCGGGGCCGGGGCCGGGAACGGGCGGCGCATTCACGGTGAACGGTGCCGACGCCCAGGCGCCGGGGGTTCCGAGCTCGTCACGCTGCCGCACCTGGAACGTGTACGTGCCCGGCGCAAGCGCCTGTGGGAGCCGCACGGTGGGCGTCGCGGTGTCCGACGGCCCCTGGACGGCCTGGCCGCCGGCCGACAGCACCTGCCACGTGAATGCCGCCGGGCCGATGGCGCCGTCGCCGGTCCAGGCGAACGTGGGGCGGGTCTCGGTGGACGGCCCGGGCACGACCGTGAGCTGCGGCGCCGGCGGGGCCGACGCCGCCACCGTGAAGCGCGCCGTGGTCCACACGCCGGGTGTGTTCGCGGGCGACGCGGTCGGCGCGGTGCGCTGGCGGACCTCCAGGAACCAGTTGCCGTCCGCCAGCGCCGGGAGGGTGAGGGTGCCGTCGTCCTCCTCCCCGGCGGCGCCGGCGAGCAGATCGCCGGTCCCCGCGTCGCGAACGCGCCAGACGAATGTGGAGTCCGCCATGCCCGTGAGCGTGAAGGCGGGCGTGCGATCGGTGGTGGTGGCGCCCTCCACCGGGCCCCCGGTGATCCGCGGCGGCGCGGGCAGCGCCGCGGCGCTCGTGGCCGAGACCGCGGTCGGCACCCGGCGCACGCGGAAGTTCCCCGCCGCCGCGAAGGTGACGATGTCGCCGGTCAGACCGGAGCCCGAGATGTACAGGTCGCCGTTCGCGGCGATGTTCACCCCGTGCGGCTGGGAGATCCCCGCCGATGTCGCCGGTCCGCCATCGCCGGACGCAGAGAAGCTGCCGGTCCCGGCCAGCAGGGTGATGGTGCCGTCGGGGGCGACCAGTCGCACCCGGTTGTTGCCGCTGTCGGCGATCACCAGGCTCCCGTCGGGCGCCTCGTCGACGTCGCGGGGCGTGTTGAGGCGAGCGCTCGTCGCCGGCCGGCCGTTGCCGTCGTATCCCTGGGAGCCGGTGCCCGCGAACGTGGTGATCTTCCCGTCCGGCCACACGCGCCGGACCCGTTCGTTCCTGGAGTCGGCGATGTAGAAGCCGCCGTCCTTGGCGACCGCGACGCCGCGCGGCTGGTTGAACCTGGCCGACAGGGCGGGGCCGCCGTCGCCCCCGAAGCCCGCCGGACCGACGGTCCCCGCGACCGTCTGCAGCATGCCGGACGCCACCCGGTGCACCAGGCCGCAGTTCTCGTCGATGACGAGGTAGCTGCCGTCCGGATACATGGCGAGCCCGCGCACCCACGACAGCGCGGCAGAGGTCGCCGGCACGGGTCCGGGAGTGTCGCCGATCCTGAAGCCGGGATCCCCGCTGGGCACATATCGTCTGCAGCTGTCGCTGCCGGTGCCCACCACCGTGCTGATCGTGCCACCCGCACTCACCTTGCGGACCCGGTGGTTGAACTCGTCCGCGATGAGGAACCCGCCGTCCTGGGTCACGGCGATATCCGAGGGGCCGTACATGTCGGCCGCGGTCGCGGGACCGCCGTCTCCGGAGAACCCGAGGACACCGCTGCCGGCGACGGTGGTGATCGTGCCGCCCTGGATGCGGCGCACCCGGCCGCCGGGTTCCGTCACCGGCGCATCCGGATCCTGGCTCGCGAACTCCACCACCAGGACGCCACCGCCCGGGGGGAACGCCACGCGCCGTGGGCGCCGCAGGAAGGCGCTGGTCGCGGCGACGCCCTCGTCCAGCGAGGTGCCGCCTCCGGCGAACGTCGAGATGGGCCCCGGCGCCGCGGAGGCGCTGCCGGATGCGGACAGCGCGACGACCGCCACGGCGGCGGCGAAGATGGGCATGCGGAAACGGGGGCGGTTGACCGGCATGTGAGCAACACCATCCCCGACCCGGAGGTGTTTCAGCTACCCCCGAAGGTCTGGAGGCCCCCCGGACGTCCGGGGAGCGGCATGACGCTAGATTGCCGCGCATGAGCACCGCCGCCCCACGCCTGTTCCATCGCTGGAAGTGCCCGTGGTGCGCCGCCGCACGCCAGGGCATCGGCAACACCGGTGCCGCGGTTGAGCTGGTGGAGGTGCCCTATGACCGCGACCAGCGCACCGAGGTGCTCGCGGCCAGCGGGCAGGCGCGCGTGCCGGTGCTGGTGGACGGCGACCGCGTGATCGTGGGCTCCCAGCGGATCGTGCGCCACATGTACGCCACCTACGGCGACGGGCCCGCATCGCGGTCGGTGGCGGAGCTGGACCGGGAGATCGCCGCCCTCGACGCCGCCGGGATCGGCGGGTACGAGGGCCCCGCCCCCGCCTGACTCAGCCCCGGCCCGCCCGCAGCTCGGCGGTGTAGGCCTTGAAGTCCTCCCACCGGCCGTCGGCCAGCAGCGCCGCCTGGCGGGGCCAGGTGGTGGGGTCGTGCATGCGGTAGTTCGGGCCGGCGCCGTCGAGGATCTCCCGCAGGCGGTCCACCGACGCCCCCGACATCGCCCGCCACGTGCCGATCCCGGCCTCCCGGCACAGCCGCCCGATCTTCGGGCCGATGCCCTCCACCATGGTGAGGTCGTCCATCCGCACGCGCATGCCAAGCACGCGGGCGGCCATGTGCAGGTCCAGCACCGGGCCGGGCTCGGGCTCCGCCGGCGCCGAGGCGAACGCCGCGGGCGCCGCGCCGGCCGGGCGGCCGGACTCCAACTCCGCGAGCCGGCGCCGCAGGGCATCGGCCTCCTGACGCGCCGCGGCGACCATGGCCACCTCCTCGCGGTGGCGGGCCTGCAGCCGCTCCAGCTCACGCCGGGCCTCGGAGACCTCCTGGGCCCCGCCCGCGTCCTGCGCCGCGGCCAGCTGGCGCTCCAGGTCGGCCGCGCGCCCGCGCAGGGCGTCGCGCTCGCGCGCCGCCGACTCCAGCTCGCTGATGCGGCCCTGCAGCGCCGGCAGGCGGTCCTCGGACTCCAGCTCGGCCACCCGGGCCCGGAGGGACACGAACCGGGTGCGGAAGCTCTCCAGCTCGGCGACCTTCTCCTCCAGCTGCGCGGCCTCCTCGCGCAGGCCCGGCACCAGCCCCGCCTCCGGCTCGAGCTCGGCGATGCGCGCGCGCAGGGCGGCGCCGTCGGCGACCTCCCGCTCCAGCCCCGCGATCCGCGCCCGCAGGTCGTCCATGAGCGCCGTCTCGCCCTCGAGCTGGACGATGCGCGCCCTGGCGGTGGCGAGGTCGTCGCTGGTGGCGCCCAGGATCGACGCCTGCGACTCCAGCACCGCGATGCGGTCCTCGCGCTCCGCGATCTCCGCCTCGTGGTGGTGGTCGTGGTCGCGCACGACCCCGCGATGGATCCACCACCCGATCGCGACGCCCACCAGCAGCGCGACGATCACCAGCGGCCACACCTCACCGAACACGTACGCCATCGATCAGCCCCCGAGGACCCTGAACGCGATTCGCCGGTTCTGGAACCGGCCCGCCTCCGTGTCGTTGCTCGCCACCGGCCGCGCCGACCCGAGCCCCACCGCGACCATCCGCGACCGCGGCACCCCGCGGGCGGCCAGCGCGTCCACCACCGCCCGTGCCCGGCGCAACGACAGGTTCCGGTTGCGCGCCGGGCTCCCGACGTTGTCGGTGTGTCCCTCCACGCGAACCGTGAGCACCGGGTTCGCCGCGAGCGCGGGCCGCATGATCTCGGCCGCGCGGACGACGATGGCCTGCGACTCCGGCCGGATGTCCGCGGACGCGGTGTCGAACTGGATGGTGGTGCCCACCAGCAGGTCGGCCAGCCGGCGCTCCACGGCCCTCGGCTGGGCGGCGGGCGCCGCTCCCGCGACGGTGTTGTCGGTGACCTCCAGCCCGCCGGTGGCCGCGGCGGCAAGCGGCCGGGCGAGCGGTCCGACGGCCGCGGAGCGCCGCTCGCCGGCGACGAGCAGGCGCCCGTCCTGAAGGCTGGCGGTGCCGCTGCGAAGGGCCGCCGGCATGGCGGCGATGACCGCGGTGAAGGCGCGCAGGCGCGCCGCGGGGATCCCGGGGGCGTCGGCGTCCACGTCCAGCCGGTCGTCCAGCCGCACCGCGGGCCGGCCCGCGCGGGCGGCGTCGGCGAGCGCGGTCCGCTCGGCGACCGACGCCACCGTCCCGGTGAGCACCATCCGCGTCCCGTCGTACCGGGCGCCCAGGGCGGGGGCGACGGCCACCGGCGCCTGGGTCGTGGGCGCGTAGCGGGCCTCGCGCACGGCTCCCAGGCCGTCGACGGCGGCCAGCGAGCGGTCACGCAGGTCGGCGGGTCCCCGGAGGGTCACGTCGCGGTACCGGGCCGACACCTCGACGCCCTCGATGCCCTGGGCGCCCAGGGCGGCCCGGGCGCGATCCGCCACGTCCGCCTGCACCAGGGCGCACCCGCCGGCGGTCCCGGCGAGGGACACGCCCAGCAGGAGGGGCGCCATGAGCTGCCATCGCCATGGGGTCCAGCTGCGTCGCATGCGGGAGCGGGCTCCGTACGGGGGTGGGGCCTGACCTCCGCGATGCTACCCCGCCGCCCGGCCAGCCCCGGGCCGATCCCGGCGAGCGGCGCCGGTTACGGCGCCAGAACGTCCAATCCGCGCTCGCGCCGTTCGGACGCCAGGAGCGTGTCGATCTGCTCCGGGGCGACGGGGCGCGAGAAGTAGAAGCCCTGGCCCAGGGCGCAGCCCAGGCGCTGCAGGTCCTGGACCTGCTCGACGGCCTGGATGCCCTCCGCGATGGCCTCGAACTTCATCACCCCGACGAGCTGGACGATCATGGCCGCCAGGTCCTTGTCGCGCGCCTCGCTACCCACGCCGCTCACGAAGCTACGGTCGATCTTGACCAGGTCGATCGGCAGGCGGCCCAGGTAGCTCAGCGACGAGTAGCCGGTGCCGAAGTCGTCGATCGCGATCCGCGCGCCGAGGTCCCGCAGCGACTCCAGCGTCCGCATCGTGCGCTCCGGATCGCTCATCAGCACGCTCTCGGTGACCTCCAGCACGAGCGCCCCCGCGGGGAGCCCCGCGGCGCGCAGCGCCGCATCGACCACATCCGGGAGGTCCGGGTCCTCGAGCTGGCGCGGCGAGACGTTCACGCTCACGTAGAACGTGTCGGGGTTGCACGCCACGGTGAGCCACCGGCGGGCGTCGGTGCAGGCGCGCTCCAGCACCCACCGGCCGATCGGCACGATGAGGCCGGACTCCTCGGCCAGCCCGATGAACTCGTCGGGGCCCACCAGGCCCCGTGACGGGTGCCGCCAGCGCAGCAGGGCCTCCACGCCGCTCACCGCGCCGCTGTCGAGCTCCACGATGGGCTGGTAGTTCAGGAAGAACTCGCCGCGCGCCAGGGCGTGGTCCAGGTCGGCCTTCAGCTCCATCCGCTGCCGTGCGAGGTCCTGCATCTCGGGCACGAACAGCTCGAAGCCGCCGCGGCCACGCGCCTTGGCCGCGTACATCGCGATGTCCGCCGAGCGGAGCATCTCGTCGGCGTCGGCCTCCGAGGACCGCGCGACGGCGATCCCCAGGCTGCCGCGCACGACCATCTCGTAGCCCTCCAGCGTGAACGGCTCGGAGATCGCCCGCAGCACGCGGGCCGCGGCCTGGGAGGCGTCATCGTCGCCCTCGCAGGTCTCCAGCAGCACCGCGAACTCGTCACCGCCCAGGCGGGCCGCCGTGTCGCCCGATCGCAGGGCCGCCCGGATGCGCCGCGCGACCTGCCGGATGAGCTGGTCGCCCACGGCGTGCCCCAGGCTGTCGTTCACCGTCTTGAAGTCGTCGAGGTCCAGCAGCATCATCGCCACCGGCCGCCCCTCGCGCCGGTTCCGCTCGATCGCGTGGGCCACGCGGTCCTCGAACAGGGCGCGGTTGGCGAGGCCGGTGAGGGCGTCGTGGAAGGCCTGGTGGGCCAGCTGCTCCTCCACCTCCCGCCGGTCCGAGACGTCGCGGGTGTTGAGCACCACGCCGCGCACCGACGGCTCGGCGGTGAGGTCGGTGGCCACGGTCTCCATCCAGCGCCACGTGCCGTCGGCGTGGCGCAGGCGGATCGCGACCGGGTCGCTCCCGTGCCCGCCCCCGCGCAGACTCACCAGCAGGGACGCCTGGGCGGCGTCCTCCAGGTGGACGATCTCGGCGAACGGACGCCCCTCGATCGCCTCGGGCGGTTCACCGAGCTGACGATGCGACGCCGGGGAGGCGAAGGTGACCAGGCCCGCCGCGTCCACCACCAGCACCAGGTCCGACGAGTTCTGCACCAGGGCGCCGAAGCGGCGCTCGCTGCTCTCGGCCGCGGCGATGGCCCGCGCCCGCGCCCGCTCGATGGCCCACCACAGTGCGATCGCGGCGAGCATGAGCAGCACCGTGGCGATCGCCAGGCCGCGCGTGTACGCGGTCGTTGCGGATGCCGTCTCCTCGCGCGCGTCCACCACCTGCTTGGCGTTGGACTCGGTCCAGACCCGGAAGGCCGGGAGAAGCCGGGGAACCAGCTCGTAGCCGGCCTCCACCGTGGACCGGTCCGGCGACGGCACGCTGGCGATGTCGGTCAGCTCGCGGAACGTCTCGAGCACCTGCTTGCGGGCGGCGACCTCCTCCGGCGGGCCCGTGCGGTCCTCGGCGCCCACGCGCTCCAGGTCGCCGGCCGTCGACACGAAGGAGAGGATCACCGACAGCGGCACGCCCGAATCCCCGGCGGCCCGCGACTTCCACACCTCGGTCTCGAGGCTGTTGAGGCGCCCGTTGGCGGTCGCCAGCGTCCGGTACTGCTCCTCCAGCACGCCCTGGCGGTCGGAGGCCGCACGGACCGAGCTGCCGAACCACAGGGTGGCGCCCAGCAGCGTCACGCACAGCACCAGCAACCCGCCCAGCTGCACGAGCTGCAGCGTGCGCAGGCGACCGCCGAGGGTCTGCCAGGTGTGCGGGGTGCGGGGTGCGTCGCGCAAGGGCATCGTCCGTGACGGGGAGGGGCGATCCATCCGGGATCCACCCCCAGCATCGGCGGCTGGGTGGCCCGAAGTGAGCGGACCGCGGACCGCTCGCGCGGTCCCCGCACCCGGCCGCGACGGATCACCACAAAAACCACCTGGGATCGGTAGATTTCCCGGGTCTCCCGACCCCGATCCCGGAGGTCCCCATGGTGCGCCGGTCCCTGTTCGCCGCCACCGCAGCCGTCGTGCCCCTGCTCCTCGCAGGTCAGGCCGCGGCCGCCACCAAGCCCGTGTGCAATCTCACCGGCTCATCCGCGCTCCAGGAGCGCGGCGTGCTCACCCTGAGCACCGACAACCCGGCGTTCCCGCCGTGGTTCGGCGGCGGAGAGAAGAACCCGCCGTGGCAGATCAACGACCCGTCCACCGGCAAGGGCTACGAGTCCGCCGTGGCCTACGAGGTCGCCCGGCGGATCGGCTTCGCCCGCAACAAGGTGAAGTGGATCTACACGCCGTTCGACAAGTCGTTCGCGCCCGGCGACAAGGACTTCGACCTGTTCTTCAACCAGGTCTCCTACCGCCCGGCCCGCGCCCGCAACGTGGCGTTCAGCATCTCGTACTACAACGTCACGCAGGCCATCGTGGTGCGCAAGAACACCCCGATCGCCCGGGTCCGCACCGTCGCCGGCCTCAAGGGCTTCCAGTTCGGCGCCCAGCGCGGCACCACGAGCCTGGATGCGATCAACGAGCGCATCAAGCCCGACAAGTCGCCCCGCGTGTACCCCACCAACGTGAACGCCGTGAACGCCCTCAAGAACGGGCGTGTGGACGCGATCGTGGTGGACCTGCCCACCGCCTACTTCGTCACCGCGGTCCAGGTGCCGGACGGCAGGATCCTGGGGCAGCTGCCCGTGCAGGGCACGCCCGAGTACTTCGGCGCCGTGGCCCAGAAGGGCAGCCCGCTGATCCCGTGCGTCAACAAGGCGCTTCGCCAGATGCGCCGCGACAAGACGCTCGCCAGGATCGAGCAGAAGTGGCTGGCCGGCGCGACCGCTCCGTTCCTGAGGTAGCGACGCACCGTGGCGGACCCCGCACCGCCGCCTGACCTCGGCTCCCGGCGCTCGCGCATCCTCGCGGGCGCCGGCGGCCGCTGGACGGCCGCCATCGGCCCCTCGCTCATCGCGCTGGCCTCCACGGCGGTCGTCGTGGGCCTCCTCGTGTGGCTCATCCCCAAGTCCAAGGGGTACGAGGAGGTCAAGACCAACTTCTTCGACCGGGCCCAGTTCGACGACGTTCAAGACGAACATCAAGATGTTCCTGGTCATCGAGGCCATCGTGCTGGTGGCGGCCCTGGTGATCGCCGTCATGCGCAGCCTGCCGGGGCCGGTGTTCTTCCCGCTGCGGGTGATGGCCATCATCTACGCCGACCTGTTCCGCGGGATCCCGACGATCCTGCTGGTGCTGCTGCTGGGCTTCGGCGTGCCGGCCCTGCAGATCGAGGGCCTCCCCACCTCCGAGCTGTTCTGGGGCGGGGCGTCGCTCGTGCTGGTCTACACCGCATACGTGTCGGAGGTGTACCGGGCGGGGATCGACTCGGTGCATCCCAGCCAGGACGCCGCCGCCCGCTCGCTGGGGCTGGGACGCATGCAGTCGATGCGGCACGTGGTGCTGCCCCAGGCGGTCCGGCGGGTGATCCCCCCGCTGCTGAACGACTTCATCGGGCTGCAGAAGGACACGGCGCTCGTCTTCCAGCTGGGCGTGGTGGAGGCGCTGAACCAGGCGTCGATCGACGTGGCCGCCACGTTCAACTACACGCCCTACGTCGTGACCGCCGTGTTCTTCCTGGCCATCACCATCCCCATGACGCGCTTCACCGACTGGCTCATGACGCGCGACCGGCGGCGACGCATGGCGGGCGGGCTGGTCGCATGACGATGCCCGTGGCGGACACCGGCACCCGGCTGGGGATCGAGGGCGTCCACAAGGCGTTCGGCCGCAAGCCGGTGCTGCGCGGCATCGACCTCACCGTGGAGCCGCACGAGGTGGTGTGCCTGATCGGCGCGTCCGGGTCGGGCAAGTCCACCCTGCTGCGCTGCGTGAACCTGCTGGAGCCCATCGACGCCGGGCGCATCACCCTGGGCGACCTGGACATCACCGCCCGCCGGGTGAAGGCCAACCACGTGCGCAAGCGCATCGGCATCGTCTTCCAGGCCTACAACCTGTTCCCGCACATGTCGGTGCTGCGCAACATCACGCTGGGACCGGTGAAGAGTCTGGGGCGCTCGCGAGCCGAGGCCCGGGACGAGGCCATGGATCTGCTCGACCGCTTCGGGCTGGCCGACCGCGCCCGCGACTACCCCGACCGGCTGTCCGGCGGGCAGCAGCAGCGCGTGGCGATCCTGCGCGCCCTGGCGATGCGGCCCGAGATCGCTGGACCCCGAGCTGGTGGCCGACGTGCTCACGATGATCCGCGATCTGGCCGCCACGGGGATGACAATGGTCATCGCCACGCACGAGATGGGTTTCGCGCGGGACATCGCCAGCCGCGTGTGCTTCCTGGACGCCGGCCGGATCCTCGAAGAGGGCCTACCCGAGCAGATTTTCACGGCTCCCACGCAAGAGCGGACCCAGCAGTTCCTGCAGCGCGTGGTGGAGGCGGGACGCATGGGCGGAGGCCGTTCCGGGGCCTGACGGCCCTGCCCGAACCTTCCAAAGCATGTCGTACGCACCCACCGCGTGCTTGCGTTTCTTCGGTGATTCCACAGAGGATGAAATCTGCTGTGCGGAACGTCCACGGACGGAGGGTTGAGATGAGAAGGCGTCACCTGGTGACGACGGCCGCCCTGTCGGCACTGCTGGCGGTGCCGGTGGCCGCGAACGCGCAAACGACGTCGACGGTGAAGGTCACCGGCAAGTCCTCGGTCGCCGCCGGAACGACGCTGCGGGTGGGGATCCAGGCCGTCGTTCCCACCGCGCTCCGGCGCGCGCGGAACTGCACCGTGCGCCTCGCGGGCGTCAAGAACCTCACGGGGTCGGCGCGCCTCACCGCGCGAGGCGGCAGGCAGCGGGCGCAGTTGAAGCTGCCCCCCACCCTGAAGCCGGGCAGGTACCGGCTGGTCACCGCCTGTGGCGGCATCGCCAAGCGGACCGTCACGGTGGTGACCGTGCGGCCGCCCGCGGTCGGGGTGAGCACCAAGCTCATCGGCGGGCCCAAGCTCCAGGGCCGTCTCGGCACCACCTCGTTCGCGTGGGCCGCCGAGGTCACGAACCCCGACACGATTCTGGACGCCTACTCGGTGACCGTCACCGTCACGATGACCGACGCGACCGGGCAGCAGCTCGTCGATCGCCAGCTGGTGCGCCGCATTCCGGCCGGGGCGACGATCACCGTGGGTGACCACGTGGACCTGCCGCTGGGTGGCGCGCCGCTGACGACGGCGCAGGCGACCGCGTCGGCGAGGTTCGGCCTCACCGCCACCAAGCAGCCGCTGCCGATCGTGACCCCGAACCCCATCAGGATCTCGGGGGTCATCACCGCCGGGCAGGTCACGCAGGTGAGTCTCACCGGCCAGGTCAACAGCGCCCTGTCCGGCACCACGACGCGCCGCTCGTGGGTGACGTTCTTCGACGCCGCCGGAGCGTTCGTCGGCGCCGTGGCCCGCCCCGACATCGCGCTGCCGCCGGGAGCGAGCCCGCTGGACTTCTCACTGAGCGACATCACGGTCCCGCCCACGGCGGACCACGCGCTCGTGAACTACGAGGGCTGAGGCCCTCGGAACGCGCCGGCCGGGACCCAGGGCACGGGGTCCCGGCCGAACGCGTTGCCTCAGCGCGCGGGACCGGGGGCGGTGGCCCCGCCTCCGCCGCTCCGGCCGGGCTTCTTGCCGCCCGGATGCGTCGCGCCCCCACCGGTGCCCGTCGTGGGCGCCGGCGCGCTGAACAGGTAGGTGCCGCCGCCGCCGTCGCCGCCGTCCCCGCCACCGCCGTCCCCGCCGTCCGGCGGCGTCTCGAGCTCCAGGCGGAAGTTGTCGGTCTTGCTGCGGCAGGGGTTGAAGCGCGCCCGCCGGGCGGCCGCGCCGTCCGGCGCCACCCAGAGCTTGTAGACGCCCGTGGCGCTGGTGGTCGCGAACGGCCCCACGCGCAGCACGGCGCCGCACGCCGTCGTCGCGATGGGGTGGTCGACGGGGTCGGCGGTCTCCACCACCGCCCGGGCGGCGACGCGGAACCGGCGCTCGGCGAGCGGCTCGGCGGCGGTCATGTCCACCTTGCCCGACGGGTCGGTCACGCGGAACACGTACCAGCCGTCCGGCAGCGCGGCGCTCCGCCGCGAGGCGTTGCACGGCGGGCCGCCGTTCAGATGGACCTCCAGCGGCGAACCGAACAGGTTCTCGTTCACCGCCAGGCCTCCCGCGTCGGTGGTGAACACCGCGCCGCTCCCACCGGCGAACGCCGAGGGGGCGGCGACGGCACACGCCACCAGCGCGACACCGAACAGGACCGGACGACGGGATGGGAAGACGGGCACGTGGGTCACCTCTGGTCGCTTGGGCACGGCACGGAGTAGGCATCGGCTCCACCCCGCCCGCGCACCTCCCGCCCGGTGCGTGAGGCTTGCATCACGCGGGCGCGCCGCGCAGACTCGCCGCGTGATCCGCCCGTCCGTCGAATGCTGGCTCGCGCGTGCCGACGCGTCGGGCGCCCGGGTGCTGCTGTTGCACGCGCCCGAGCGCCCCGGCGTGCGCCCGGCCCTGTGGCAGCCCGTGAGCGGCGGCGTCGAGGACGGTGAGTCGAGCGCCGAGGCCTGCCTGCGCGAGGTGCGCGAGGAGAGCGGCCTCGCGCTCCCCGACGCCGCGCTCGCGCCCGTCGCCGACGGCCTCGCGCTGGTGGTCTCGCCACAGCTCACGCTCCTCAAGAGCGTCTACGCGGCGGTGGCCCCGGAGGGCGAGGTGCGGTGCGACCCCGCCGAGCACGACGGCTTCGCATGGGTCCCGGCCCACGAGGTGCACGACCGCCTGGTGCGCGACAGCCACCGGGCGACCTGGGCGATGGCCGCCGAGGTGGTGGCGGCCCTCACCGCCTGAGCGACGAGGACGGGCAGAAGCCCGCCAGCACGCACTCCCCGCAGCGCGGGGTCCGGGCGAAGCAGACGCGCCGCCCGTGGTAGATGAGGCGCATGCCGGTGTCGGCCCACTCCCGCCGTGGCAGCAGCCCCATGAGGTCGCGCTCCACCCGCACCGGGTCGGTCTGATCGGTCAGGCCGAGGCGCTTGGAGAGGCGCAGCACGTGCGTGTCGACCGCGATCCCCGGCACGCCGAACCAGTGGCCCAGCAGCACGTTCGCGGTCTTGCGGCCCACGCCCGGCAGCGTCACCAGGTCCTCCATCCGGCCGGGGACCTCGCCGCCGAAGCGGTCGGTCACCGCCGAGGCCATCCCGATGAGGCTCTTCGCCTTCGCCCGGAAGAAGCCCGTGCGGTGGATGAGCTCCTCCACCTCCGCCGGGTCGGCGGCGGCCATCGACGGCGCGTCCGGGAACCGGGCGAACAGCGCGGGGGTCACGCGGTTCACCATGGCGTCGGTGCACTGCGCGGAGAGGATCGTCGCGGCGAGCAGCTGGAACGCGCTGCCGTGGTCCAGCGGGATCACGATCTCCGGGTACTCGGCGGACAGGAGCTCCGCCGCGGCCCGAGCCCGGCCCCGCGGTGTGCGGGGCCGGTGGACGGGGGAGGGCTGCCCGGTCAGGCGGCCTTCGGGTTGCAGTAGAGGTTCTCCGGCGACCACTTGTCGCTGATCGGCCCGGCCTCGTTGTTCGCGTTGCGGTTGTAGACCACCACGTAGGAGCGGTACCGGCCGCAGCGGTTGTTGGAGGGCGCCTGCACCGCGCACCGGGCGCCGGTGCACGCCTGGGTCGCCACGCCGTCGGCGTAGTACCCGCCCGACTTCCGGAACAGGGCGACGAGCGTCACGGCGCCGTCGGCGTCGCAGGTCGCCACGCCGAGCGCGGACGGACGGTTCTCGGTGCCCGGAGCGCCCAGGTTGCGACGGGTGCCCGCCGCGGGCGCGCAGGCCACCGTGTTGGCGGACGGCCCGGCCGACGGCGCGGGCAGCGCGCCCTCGGGGAACACCGACGACGGGTCGTCGTCCGGCCCCAGCGCCAGGGCGACGGCCGTGGCGTGGTCCTGCCACAGGCCCTCCAGGCTCACCGGGTTGGCGCCCGTCGAGATGCCCTCCACGAGCGCGGTCCGCGCCTGGCCCACCAGGTCCGCCGCGCAGTCCTTCTGCTCCTGCGAGCCGGCCTCCAGGCCCTCGCACTCGTCCAGGCCCGCGGACACCTCATCGGTGTTGGGGACCTCCGCGTCACCCTCGTCGGTGGTCGCGGGCTCCTCCGGCGGGGTCGCCGGGGCCTCGGCCGCAGTCGTCGGGCAGCTTCGCGTCATCACTGCTGGTGACGCCGAAGAAGACGCCCAGCCCGGCGATGAACACCACGAGCGCCGCGAGGCTGATCGGCCCGCGACGGTCGTCGTCACGCTCTGACATGCAGTTCCTCCAGTCGTGCCCGCGAGATTTCGGGGGTGGGGCGCGGGCGGTCCCGCTGGAGCCTCGCCTGCCGGGGAGGGCAAGCGCAAGGGTCAGGTCAGATCACCCAGCAGCGTCGCGATGGCCTCCACCGCCTCCGGCCAGAACTGGGAACCACGGTTGCGGCGCAGCTCCGCGAGGGCGCCCGCCTCGTCGCGGATGGTCCCGTAGTGGCGCGCCCGCGTCATCACGTCCCACGCATCGGCGACGCCGATGATGCGTGCGCCCTCCGGGATGTCCTCCCCCGAGCGGCCGTCGGGGTACCCCGATCCGTCCCACCACTCGTGGTGCCCGCGGATCCACGCGCACTGCTCGGGCGAGAGTGCCTCGTCGGCGATCTCGGCCCCCAGGGCGGCGTGGCGCTTCACCACCTCGTACTCGGCGTCGTCCAGCGGCCCGGCCTTCAGCAGGATGGCGTCGGGGACGCCGATCTTGCCGACGTCGTGCAACAGGCCCGCCTCGGCGAGCTGCGCCGCCCGCTCCAGCCCCCACCCCAGCACGTGCGCGATGCGCTCGCACATTCGTGACACCCGCTCGGAGTGGGCGTGCGTGGAGGGGTCCTTGGCATCCACCGCGCGAGCGAGCGACCGCAGGGCCACCAGCGCCTGGCTGCGCTCCAGGCGCTCCGCGCGCTCCTCGGCCGACAGGGCGGCCACCGTGTCCGGCGCGTAGAGCACGCAGCGGTCGCGTCCGGTGGCCTTCGCCCAGTACAGCGCGCCGTCTGCCAGGCGGAACAGCTCGTCGGCGGACCCGGCGCGGGCCAGGTCGCACACCCCCGCCGACACCGTCACCGCGACGTCCGAGAACACCGGGCTCGCGGCGACCGCCCGCCGGGTGCGCTCCACCGCCTCCAGGGCCTGCTCGGCCGTGGTCTCCACCAGGATCCACCCGAACTCCTCGCCCCCGGTGCGGGCCAGCATCTCCCCCTCGCGCAGGTTGGAGCGCAGGCGGGTGGCGATCTCGGCCAGGGTGGCGTCGCCGCTCTGGTGGCCGTGGAGGGTGTTGACCCGCTTGAAGTGGTCCACGTCGAACAGCGCGAGGCTCAGCGGCCGGGCATGGCGGCGGGCGCGCGCCGCCTCGCTGCGCAGGCGCTCGTGGAACTGCCGGTGGTTGGGCAGCCCGGTCAGCGGATCGGTGCGCGCCTGATCGGCCAGACGCTCCCGGGCGTGGACCGCGCTCACGGCCACCGCGGTGAGCTCGGCGAAGCGCTCGAGCACCGACGCCGCCGAGCCGGGCAGCTCGGCGCCCGGACGGGGGGTGGCCACCAGGAGCCCCCACAGCCGGCCGTCCACCAGCACCGCGCTGCCCAGGCCCCTGCGCACGCGCCCGCCGCGCACCAGCCACGGCAGCTCCACGGGGACCGCCTCCTCGTCGTGCGGGCGCGGGTGGACGGCCTCCGGCACCGGCTGGTCGGCGGCCACCGCCGCCTCCGGGCCGGCCGCCGCGACCACCACGCCGGGAGCGGGCGTGCCGTCCAGCCGGATCAGCACGGCCGCACCCGCATCCAGCAGCTGCGCGAGCTGCACGGCCACGGTGCCCGCCACCGACGGCATCCCGCCGTCCGAGCGCGCGGCGGCCGTGGCCACCCGCCGCAGGGCCCGCTGCTCGGCCACCTTCCGGGCGGCGCGCTGCTCGCTGGCGAGGCGCTCGGAGGCGTCCCGGGACACCGAGATGTAGGCGGTGACGCGGCCACCGGCGTCCCGCAGGGGACGCACCATCACGTCCAGCACCTGGGTGGACCCGTCGGGACGGCGCGCGCGAAGGGTCTGCACGCCGGCCCACGGTAGCCCCTCCATGAGCGCCATGAGGACCCTGCGCCCCTCGCGGCGGTCCCGGGCGCACATGAGCTGCACCGGATGGCGGCCCACCAGGTCCTCCGGTTCGCGCCCCACCAGCTGGCGGCTGGCGTCGCTGGCGAACCGGAAGCGCCCGTCGGGGTCGTGCACCGCGATGAGGTCCGCCGCCGCGCGGGCCACGAACCGGAACTGCTCGGCCATCCGCCGGGCCTCACGGTCGGCGAGCCGCCGTTCGGTCTCGTCGCGGGTCAGCATCGCCACGGCGTCGTCGAGCGGGGTGAGCTGGCTCACCAGCCAGCGGTCGCCCGCCTGCTCCTCGAGCTCCACCGGGCGCTGGGTGGTGAGCACACCCTCGTGGCGGGCGAGCATCGCCCGCAGGCGGTCGCCGCTCACCAGCTCCGACATGGGACGGCCCAGCAACGCATCCGCGTGCCCGCCGAGGCGTGCCGCGGCCCGCGCGTTGAGGTCGCCCACCAGCAGGTCCACCAGGCGGCCGTCGGCGTCCCGCACGGAGTCGAGCACCAGCATCTCGGCCGGTCCCAGGTCGCGCGTCGCGCGCAGCCGTCCCTCCTGACGCAGCTCGTCGGCCGCGTCGTGGATCACCACCGCCACCTCCGAACCGAGCGGGCTCACCTGGCAGCGCACCGTGCGCGGACCCCCGGGCAGCTCGATGCGGTCGCGGACCTCCCCGCCGGTGCCGCCCTCGGCCGCCGCGATCCACCGGGTGACCGCCCGGAACGCACCGGGCATCACCTCCGAGAGCAGCAGGTCGCGCAGCGTCCCGCCGGCGCGGCCGGCGAGCGCCGCCGCCTCAAGGTTCGCCTCCCGCACGACGGCGTCCAGCACCGCCCCGCCCGGGCTGCGCACGGGGGTGAGGATGAGCAGGGCATCGGGCACCCCGTCCAGGGTGGACGCGGCATGCGTTGCGTCCGCCGTCGTCGGCGGACCGTTACGGAGTGGTTCGTCGGGCACGAGAACCTTCCGGATCGGAGGGGGGCGATGGTATCTCGCCTCGGGCGAGCGGCAAACGCATTCGCCCCGGGTTGCGTAACCCCCGTGTCAGATCCCTGGTCGAGAATGCACGTGACCCCCCGACCGGAGCCCACCGTGCGCACCCTGATCCGCCTGCTGCTCGACCCCGGACCGGCCGACCGCTGGTCCCCCCTGATCGCCCGGCTGGCGCTCGCGCTCGTGTTCCTGCCGGCCGGCATCGGCAAGTTCGCCAACCACGACGCGTACGTCACCCGGTTCGACCGCTGGGGGTTCCCGGAACCCGGGACGATGGCGTACCTGGTGGGCGGCCTGGAGATCGTGTGCGCCCTGCTGCTGCTCGCCGGGTTGGCCCCGAGGGCCGTCGGCCTGGTGATCATCGGCAACATGGCCGGGGCGCTGGTCACCGCGGGCCGCATCGACGGCGGGCAGAACCTGTGGCTGCCGCCGGTGCTGATGCTCATCTCCGGGGTGGTCGTGTGGCTGGGCGCGGGCCGGCTGCGGCTCGGGCGCTGAGGCCCGCCGCCCGACGTATGCTCGGCCGGCGCCCGACCCCGGAGGCCCAATGGAACTGCCCGTCGTCGTCGTCGACGCCTTCACCGACGCACCGTTCGCAGGCAACCCGGCGGCGGTGTGCCTGACGGAGCGGCCGCTGCCCGACGCGCTCATGCAGCGCATCGCCGCGGAGATGCGCCACTCGGAGACCGCGTTCCTGGTGCCGCGCGATGACGGCGATTGGTCGCTGCGCTGGTTCACGCCCTCCGCGGAGGTGGACCTGTGCGGGCACGCGACCCTCGCCGCCGCCCACGCCCTGTGGGAGGGGGGCATGCACCCCGCCTGCATGCTCACCCGGTTCCACACCCGCAGCGGCACGCTCAGCGCGCGGGGCGCCCACGGGATGGTGTGGATCGACCTCCCCGCGTCGCCCCCGGTGCCGGCCGAGTCGCCGGACGGCCTGGCGGCCTGGCTGGGCACGGCGCCCCGGCTGGTCGCGCACTCCCAGACCGGCTGGTTCGTGGTCGTCGACGACGCGGACGCCGTGCGTGCCCTGGATCCCGATGACCCGCGCATCGCGAACGCGGGGCGGCAGGGCGTGGTGGTGACCGCGCCGGGCGACCCGGGAACCGGCGTCCACGCGGTGAGCCGCTACTTCGCCCCCAACGTCGGCGTGCCCGAGGACCCGGTCACCGGCTCGGCGCACTGCGCCATCGGGCCGTACTGGTCGTCAGTGCTCGGCGTCGACGAGCTCGTCTGCGAGCAGGTCTCGCCCCGGGGCGGCCGGCTGGTGGTCCGCACCGGCGACGGACGGGTCGAGATCGGCGGGCGGGCGGTGACCGTGCTGCGCGGGGAGCTCCTGCTGCCCTGATGCCGTCCGGCCCCCGGTCCTGAGCGGTGCGGCACCACCGGGGGAGGCCTGTCACGTCCCCGCGGTGACACCCTTCAGGAGGCCCGGGCCCGCCCGCGAGGGGGCCTGCGGGAATCCCGCGTGACGACCCCGAGGTTCCCCTGTCCTCCCGTGGTGTGCCTTCGGATGCCGCATCCGGCGGGGTGCGCGTGAATCCGGCACATGAACGGGACCCAACTCTTCATCACCGTGCTCTACAGCGCCGTGACCCTCATCGGCATCGTCGGCATGCTCGCCGTCCTGCGGTCAACGCGCCGCAAGGGCGAGGCACTGCCCGAATCAACGCTCCACAAGTTGCACAGGGGTGAGAACTGGTGGGCGCTGATGGCGCTCGTCATCCTCATCGTCTTCTTCGTCGGGACATTCGCCGGCATCCCCTGGCTCAACCGGGCGCAGGCGGACACCACGGCGAACGTCCGCGCACTGCAGTTCGCGTTCATCGTCCAGCCGGCGCAGATCCCGGCGGGCACGGTGGACTTCAAGGTGAAGTCCGACGACGTGAGTCACGGCTTCGGCCTGTACGCACCCGACGGCAAGCTCGTCAAGCAGATCCAGGTGCTCCCCGGTGTCACGTCGACGATGACCGTCGACCTCGACACGCCCGGCACCTACAAGATCCTGTGCCTGGAGTTCTGCGGCTACAACCACCACAACATGGTCGGCCAGTTCGAGGTGACGCAATGAGTTCCGAAGCCACCTCCACCCGCGGCGCGACCGCGGTCGTGCTGCCGTACGACGACAGCCCCATGCTCGATGCGCGCACCATCTCGCGCACCGAGTCGCTGGTGAAGCGCTACATGTGGACCTCCACCCTCTTCCTGGTCATCGCGGGCCTCCTGGGCCTCGTGCTGCGCCAGAGCCAGGCGGAGATCGTCCGCGTGGACGACAACCTCTGGTACGCGCTCATGACCGCGCACGGCCTCGGTGCATTCGTCGCCTGGGCCGGGTTCTTCCTCATGGGGGCCATGTACTGGATCCTCATGCGGCTGGGCATCCCCCTCCGCACGTACATCTTCGCGGAGATCTCCTACTGGACCATGGTGCTGGGCACCCTGGGCATCGTCTGGACGACCCTCATCTCCGGGTTCGGTGCGTCATGGGTGGCCCTCTACCCGCTGCCATTCCATTCGGCCGGGCAGTGGAGCGACACCGCCACCGGGCTGTTCTCGTTCGCGGTGCTCCTGGCGGGCGTCTCGATCATCACCTGGTCGATCGCCCTGCTCATCGCGGTGACCGGCCCGGCGATCCAGTCGAGCAGGAAGGGCGTCTTCTACAAGCTCTTCCTGGCGCTCGGGTTCGCGCACCTGTGGCCCTCGAAGTTCAAGCACAGCGGCGAGCGGAAGACCCCCTACCCGGTCATCCCGATCACCGTCATCGCCATCAACATGCTCACGATGACGCTGCCGTTCGCGCTGCTGCTGGTGTTCATGATCGTCGAGTCGATCGACGGCTCGTTCACCACCGACCCCCAGCTCGCGAAGAACCTGCTGTGGGCGTTCGGCCACCCGGTCGTCTACCTGCTGCTGTTCCCATGCGTCGCGGCGCTCTACTACTTCATCCCCCGCTTCGCGCGGCGGACGATGATCTCCGGGCGCATCGTGGTGGTGGTGTGGTTCATCGCGCTCACCACGAACTCGTTCCTGTGGGCGCACCACATGTACATGGACTACCCGGACAGCGGCCCGCAGCAGATCCTGAACCTGGTGCACGAGCCGGTGACCTTCGCCATCGTGCTCGCGTCGGCGGTCAGCATCTACGCGCTGTCGGCGACCATGTACCGGTCCGACTTCCAGTGGACCGCGGCGTCGAAGTTCCTGGTGGCCGGCATGATCGGCTGGCTCACCGCGGGCTTCCAGGGTGTCATCAACGCGGACATCCAGCTCAACGAGATGATCCACAACACCCTGTGGGTGGTCGGGCACTTCCACCACATGGCGCTGCTGGGCCTGGGGATGATCCTCATGGGCGTCTTCTACGCCGTCCTGCCGATGATCAGCCACCGGCCGCTGTACTCCGAGAAGCTGGCGAACATCCACCTCTGGGGGATGCTCATCGGCGGGTACGGATGGGTCGTCTGCTGGCTCATCCCCGGCCTGGAGGGAGCGCCCCGGCGCTTCGCGATCCTCCCCGAGCAGTGGGACATCTGGACCCAGCTGTCCATCCCCTTCATGGTGATCATGACCCTGGGGATCCTGGTCGGGCTCTACAACTACGTCCGCACCGCGATGAACTCGCCGTGGACGGCCGACCAGCAGCCGCAGATCAGCTAGTCGCCGCATGAACCTGCTCCTCACACACCTTCCCCATCTGGCGCTCGCCGTCCTCACGGCCGTGCTCTTCGTGTGGATGGAACGCTCCGACCGGCATGCGCAGGCCGCGCCCGCCGGGGGGGAGGTGGAGGGGCAGGAGAGCGGTCCCCGCGGCGGGACCGTGCTGGGGCTCCTCATCGGCGTGAGCCTGTCGATGTCGGTGCTGGGCCTCGTCCTGCTGGACCTGCGCAACGACCCCCCGGGTGGGAGCCTGGTCCTGACCTACCTCCTGGCCGGCGTGGCCGCCGCGGCCTGGGCCGCGTGGTCCACCCCGCGGCGCCTCCCGGTGCCCGTCCGCGAACGGCTCGGCGCGCCGGGCCGGTTCATGGTGGGCGGCGTCATCGGGCTCGTGCTCCTCTGGGGCATCGTGTTCGGCGGCCTGATGCTCGCGCAGGGCGTCGTGCTGCCCTCCGCCGGCCTGGCCTGACCGGCGGCGCACCCGGGGCGGTTGCCGCCCCCTGAGCGCCGGGCGTAGGTTCGACCCGCGCCCACGGACCGGGCGTCCCCACGCCCATGGCCATCATCGCCAGCGCCCTCGCGCTCGCGCTCGCCGGATCGACGGCGGCCGGAGCCGACACCCTCGCCATCAGCCCGCCCGGACGGGAGCACGACCAGTTCTCGCTGGACGTGTCCGCCGCCCCCGGTGGCGCGGCGGTGGCCGGGTGGACCTCCGGCGGCGCTCGGCCCCAGGCGCAGGCCGCCCAGCGCCCGTCCGCCGCGGCGCGGTTCTCGGCGCCGGTGACCCTGGGCCCCGGACGCATGCAGCGCGTCGCGGTGGCGTCCGACGGCCGATGGGCGGCCGCCGTCTGGCTCGACGGCGGCCGCCCGCGCACGGCCCGCCGCGACGCGACCGGCGTCTGGCGGAACGACCGCCTGCCGGATCGCCTCCCGGGCGGCGGGATCCGCGTGGCAGGCCTCACGGCACTCCCGGGCGGCCGCGCCGTGCTGGCCCTGGAGGCCCGGACGCCCGAGGAATGGACGGTCACGGTGCTGCGGCGCGGGTCCGACGGGCGCTGGCGGCGTGCCGGCCGGGACCTCACGGTGTCCGACAGCGCATCCGGGCGGGCCGCCGTGGACGGCGCGGGACGCGTGACCGCCGCCTGGCTCGCGACCCTGCGCGGCAAACCGGCCGCCGCCGTCCTGGTGGCCGACATGGGCGGCGGTGGCGGCCCCTGGTCGGCGGGCACGGTCGTCGCGACCGCGGGAGGACGTGAGCTGTTCGCCGAGCCGGTCCTGTCGGTCGACGCGCGGGGCGGCCAGGCGGTGCTGATCGGGGCGCTCGACGACGCCGGCGCGCCGGCCGGCGGCCGCGTGGCCGTTCGTCCGGCCACGGGCGGCGCGTGGCGGCTGTCCGCGCCGACCCGTTCGGCGTCGATCGCGATGGCCCCCTCGGGGGTGGTGTGGGGTTCCTGGCTCGCCGGGTCGGGGTCGCGCCGTCAGCCGGTGGTGTCGCGGCTGCGGGGGACCTCGTGGGGCGCCCCCGATCCCGCCGGCCCGTCGGGCCCCGTGGTGGGCGGGCCGGCGACCGCCGCCGACGCGGCCGGGCGGCCCGTGGTGTGGTGGCTCGTCGACGGCGGGCCGCGCCGCGACCGCTGGCGCGCCTCGTGGCGCGGCCCGCGCACCTGGAGCCGACCCGCGGAGCTGGGGCGCACCAACGGCGCGCTCGCGGTCAGCACCGGCGGGCCGAGGGGACTCGCGATCTGGGTGACCGCCGGCGCGCGGGGCCGCGTGACCGCCGCCCCGCTGCGGTAGCCCGCGTCAGTCCAGGTACACCGAGACCACGTGGGCGGGGTTGAGGAAGCGCGTGCCCTCGGGCCCGGTGACCACGTAGTAGGTCCGGTCGGGCCCCCAGCTCACCCGCACGTCGTCACTCACCAGGATGTCCTCGCCCAGCGAGGTCACCAGCCGGCGCACCCGCCCCATCATGTCGTTGTGGATCTTCATGGGAACCGCCTTCCTGCGGGATCCGTCCCGCGGTGGGTGCCGGGCGGTGTCACCGACGGTCCGGCGACGACGACACCTCCCGGCATCCATCCATCGGCCGCCGGGGCCCGGGGGATCACGGGCCGGATTCGTCCGATGATGAAATGCCCAGGCTCCGGTGCAGCCGCTCGGCGAAGCGGATGCCGTCGGTGACCGCCGCGAGGGCCTCGGCCGGCGTGCGGCGCGCCGCGGCCGTCCATCCCCGCAGCCACCGCGCCGCCATCTCCGGGTCGGCGGCGGCACCGCCCACGCGGGCGGCGTACACGTAGGTGACCGCCATCTCGGCGCTCGCCGGGCCGTCCGCGGCATCGGCGATGCGGGCGGGCAGCTCGGCCGGCGGGGCCTCGATGCCCAGGCCGCGGGCGGCGTCGCGCAGCGCGGTGAGCGCCGCGCGGTGGATGGCCGCCGGGTCAGCGGCCATGGCGCACCAGGTACCGCAGGAAGAGCATCCCGTCCTCCTCCGCCGCCCCCGCGAGATCCAGCGGCGCCGGGGGGTCCAGCGCCGGGCCGCGCAGCACGCGGGCGGCGTCGCCGCCCACCAGCTGCGGTGAGACCGTCAGGAACAGCTCGTCGAGGCACCCGGCGGCGGCGAGCTGGGCGATGAGCCCCGGGCCGCCCTCGCACAGCACCACGGCGACGTCCAGCAGGCGCAGCGCGGCCGGCAGGTCCACGTCCCCGTCGCCCGCGGTCACGAGCCGCCCCGCGCGCGCCGCGCGCGCCAGCCGGGCCGGTTCCGCGTCGGCCGGCGCCATCACGACCGTGGGCGCCTCGGCATCGGTGAACAAGGGCGCCTCCCAGTCCAGGTCGACGCTGCGGGTGACCACCACCACCGGCGGCACCGCGGCCTGGCCACGGGCCGCGCGGGCGGCCCGGACCTCCGGCGCCGGCCGGGCCGGGCCGTACCGGTCGGCGCGCACCGTGCCGGCCGCCGCCATCACCGCATCCGCGAGGGCGCGCAGCTGGTGGAAGACGCGCCGGTCCGCGGGGGCCGAGAGGCCGCGGGACTCCCCGTCGACGGCCGTCGCCCCGTCCACGCTGGCCACCATGTTCGCCAGCACCCACGGTCGCCCGCCCACGGGACCGCGCGAGGCGGCCGCGAACGCCGCGGTGGGATCGGTTTCACCGGGCGCGCCGCCCAGCAGCAGGCGCATCAGCGCACCGCGCGCGGGCCGATGCGGTTCAGGATCACCGCGAGCACCGCGCCGGCGGCGGCGCCGGCGGCGCTCCACAGCACGTCGCCCGTGGCGACCTGCCCGATGGTGCCCAGCACCAGCCCGGCCGTCGTCCAGATGCCCACGCGCGCCATCCGCCGCGCGGCGAGCCCGCGCGGGGACGGGCCGTCAGTCGGCGTGCGGGCCATCGGGCCGCGCCTCCCGGGCGAACACCTCGCAGATCTCCTCCGCCGAGTCACAGATCGTGAGGAGGTCCAGGTCGGCCTCGCCGATCATCCCCTCCGCCACCAGCCGGGTGCGCATCCAGTCCACCAGCCCGCCCCAGAACTCGGACCCGAACAGCACGAGCGGGAAGCGGGTGGTCTTGCCGGTCTGGATGAGGGTGAGCGCCTCGAAGAGCTCGTCGGCGGTCCCGAACCCGCCGGGGAACACGACAAACCCCTCGGAGTACTTCACGAACATCGTCTTGCGCACGAAGAAGTAGCGGAAGTCGATGCGCAGGTTCACGAACTCGTTTCCGCGCTGCTCGTGGGGGAGTTCGATGTTGCAGCCGATCGACAGCCCGCCCGCCTCGTGCGCGCCGCGGTTGGCGGCCTCCATGATCCCGGGCCCGCCACCGGTGATCACGCCGAAGCCGCGCTCGACGAGCCCGCGCCCCACCTCCACCGCGGCGTCGTAGTAGGGGGTGCCGGGCTTCACGCGCGCGGATCCGAAGACCGTCACGCACGGCCCCACGCGGGCGAGCGCATCGAAGCCGTCCACGAACTCGCCCAGGATGCGCAGCGCCCGCCACGGGTCCGTGTGCACGAAGCTCGCGTCGCGCTCGCGCCGCAGCAGGCCGTGGTCGGCCTGGGTCATGTGCTCCACGGCCCGGCCGCTCATGGCGAGCCGGCCGCGCCGGATCTTTCGCCCATTGTCGCCGTCGCGTGCGGGGGTGTCGGCCATCATTCCCTCCAGGTGGTGCGGCGCGCGCCGCCGGTCGGTCACGGAAGTCCAGCAGACCGCGCGCGGAACGGGAACCGGGGTGCCAGGATGCCGGACGTGCGGGTGGGCGTGTTTCCCAGGGACGAGCAGTTCATGCGCCTGGCGTTGCGGGAGGCCGCGGCGGCCGGCGAGCACGGGGACGTGCCCATCGGCGCCGTGGTGGTGCGCGACGGCGAGGTGGTGGGCACCGGGCACAACGAGCGCGAGCTGCGGGGCGACCCCACGGCCCACGCCGAGGTGCTGGCGCTGCGGGCCGCGGCTCTCACGCTCGGCGGCTGGCGCCTGGTGGGCACCGTCCTCTACGTCACGCTGGAGCCGTGCCCCATGTGCGCAGGCGCCATCCAGCAGGCCCGCGTGGCGCGCGTGGTCTACGGCGCGCCCGACCAGAAGGTGGGCGCCGCGGGCAGCGTGATCAACACGCTGCAGGACGCCCGGCTCATCCACCGGGTGGAGGTGCAGGGCGGCGTGCTGGCGGCCGAATCGTTGGAGGTGATGCGCCGATTCTTCGACGAACGACGGTGAAACCGGAACACCCGGGTGACACGGACCGCCGGGGGACCGATGGTAGTGTCGCCACTAGACGAAACGTGCCCCATCGCCTCACCCTGAGCGCGCTCGCCGCTGCGGCAGCGCTGGCTGTGATCCCGGCCTCCGGAATCGGCGCAATCGCCGGTCTCCAGGACGACCGATTGGCCTCCACCGCCCTCGCCGACATCCCCGCCCGGCTGGACCTGGCCAAGGCCACCGGCACCCGCGTGGCCCGCGTCGACCTGTTCTGGAACGAGATCGCCCCGACCCAGCCGGCGACCCCGGCCGATCCGAACGACCCCGCGTACGACTGGCGGGCTTCGGACGCCAAGATCCAGGGATACCTGGACCGCGGCATCACCGTGCTCATCTCGGTGTACAGCTCCCCCACGTGGGCCACCGGCGGGCTGAAGGAGCCGACCCAGTACAACCCGTACGCCCCCGCGCCCGGCACCTACGGGCCCTTCATGGAGGCGGTCGCCAAGCGGTACAGCGGCACGTTCACCCCGCCCGGCCGCGCCACGCCGCTGGGCCGCGTGCGGCTCATCGAGGTGTGGAACGAACCGGGCATCAAGCAGTTCTTCCGCACCGCGAACGGGTCCTCGCAGATCCCGGCGTACCTGCGCCTGCTGCGGGAGGCCTACCCGGCGGTCAAGCGCGGCAACAAGAACTCCATCGTCATCGCCGGCGTCGCGTCGCCGCGGTCGAGCGACGGCGACGGCAACATCGGCTCACGGACGTGGCTGCGCCGTATCGCCGCATCGCCGCTGTCGATCAAGTTCGACGCGTACTCGCAGCACATCTACCCGGCCGCGCCGCCACTCTCGAGCACGCGCGCGTTCCCGAGCTGGAACAGCATCAACGAGATCTTCGCCACGCTGGACGCCCGGCGGGCCCGCGAGATCCGCGCCGCCCGCGGTGCCGCGCGCCGCGCGCTCATCCGCAAGCCCAAGATGAAGCTGTACATCACCGAGGCCGGGTACACGACCAAGTCCACGACCTTCCGCACGGTGCGGGTCACCGAAGCCCAGCAGGCCCTCTACGTGCGGCAGATGTTCAACCACCCGCAGATCAAGCGGAACAAGCGGGTCCCGGCGATCTTCTACTTCAACTTCCAGGACAACCCGGACTGGCCCGGCGGGCTCCTCCGTGAGGACCTGTCGCAGAAGCCCGCCTACTCGGTGTTCACGTCGCTCACCCCGCTGGGCGCGCTCACCCCGGACCTGCGCCCCTAAGGGTCAGATCCAGCCCCTCCGGCGGAAGAGCGCCAGGAGGCCCACCACCGTCGCGGCCTGGAGCCCCACCCCCAGCAGGAGGAAGGGGCCCAGGCCGCCGACGTGGTCCACCAGCCAGCCGAAGTTCTGACCGAAGAACCCGGTGATGAAGGTGAGTGGCAGGAACACCGTGGCGATGGCGGTGAGCTGCTTCATCACCTGGTTGAGGCGGTCCTCGGTCGCGCCGTTGAGCAGGTCGCGGTAGACGTCGGTGAGCTCCTCGATGCGCACCGTGTGGTCGTAGACGTCCCGCAGGTAGTGCTCCGACTCGGGACCGGCCCCCGGCAACGGGAGGATGCGGCCCGCGATGCGCGCCAGCAGGTCCCGTTGCGGTCCCGCGACACGCCCCAGGGCCACCAGCCGCCGCTTGACGGCGAAGATCTCGTGCTGAACGTCCGCGGCGCCCTCGTCCAGGCGTTCGTCGATCGCCGAGATCCGCTCGTCGATGTGCGACAGCGCGGGGAAGAAGCTGTCGACGATCGTGTCGAGCACCGCGTGCAGCAGCATCACCGGTGAGTCGGGCGCCCGTCCGCGCCGGGCGAAGCGGTCCCGCAGCGACTCGAGCGGCGCGCCGCCGTCCCGGTGGATGGTGACCAGCCACCGCTCCGAGAGCAGGCAGTGGACCTCCGCCAGGCCCTCACCCGCGGCGTCGCAGGCGAACGCCACGACGAATACGTAGGTGTCGTACTCCTCCGCCTTCGGGCGCTGCCCGAACTTGCTGATGTCCTCGATGACCAGGGGATGGATACCGAAGTCCTCGCTCAGCAGCCGCAACGAGTCCTCACCGGGGTCCGGGAGGTCGAGCCAGAAGAAGCCGCCCTCCCCGAGCAGCTCGCGCACGCGCGCCGGGTCGGCGGGGGCCGTAATCCCCGCCGGGCAGGTCACGAGCTGGCCGCGTGCGCCGGACATCCGGTCCAGGCTACTCCCGCCCGCCGATGCCTCAGTCCACGGCGCCGGTGTGGACGCGGGGGCTCGGCGGCCGCGGGGTGTCCTCGGCTGCCGGCGGCGCGGGCAGGCCGATGGCGGGCGCCACGGCCGGCTCGGTGGCCCCGGCCAGGCTCGCCCACGACAACCGGGCGCCGCTGAGGTCCACGCCGGCGAGGTCGGCACCGTCCAGACGGGCCCAGGACAGGTTCGCTGCGCCCACGTCCGCGTCCCGGAGGCACGCCGCGGTGAGGTCCGCCCCGGTGAGGTCGGCGCCGTCCACAACGGCGCCGGTGAGATCGGCCGACCGCAGGTTCGCGCGGGTGAGGTCGGCGGATCCCATCGCCGCGCCCGCGAGCACGGCCCGCTCGAGCACGGCGCGGGGCAGGCGCGCGCCGATGAGGCGGGCGTCGCGCAGGTCGGCGTCTCCCATCTCCGCGTACGACAGGTCCGCGGCGGTGAGGTCGCAGCCCTGCATGGCCGCGCCAGAGAGGTCCGCGCGGGAGAGATCCGCGCCGGAGAGCCGCGCCCCGGTGAGACGCACGCCGCGCAGGCGGGCGCCGGGCAGCGCCGCCCCGGGCAGTTGCGCCCCCGTCAGGTCCACCTCGTCGATGTGGATCCCGGTGAGCGCCGCCGACGCGAGGTCCGCGCCGGCGAGCGAGGTGCGCATGATCTCGGCCCGGGTGAGGTCCGCGCCGCCCATGGCGGCGCCCGAGAGGTCGCATTCGGCGATGCAGGCGCCCACCAGGGTCGCACCGCCCAGCGCGGCGCCCGCCAGCGCGCTCTCGGCGAGCATGGCCCCGGTGAGGTCCGCCCCGGTGAGGTCCAGGCCCGGGCCGGTGACCTCGCAGAGGATCGCCTCGGTGAGGATCGCGTCCGCCAGGCTGGCGCCCGTGAGGCCCGCGCCGGTGAGGGTCGCCCCGCCCAGGTCCGCCCCGGGCAGCCGGGCGCCGTCCAGGATGGCGTCGGTGAGGTTGGCCGCCCGCAGGGACGCCGCGGTGAGGTCCGCTCCGGTGAGGTCCGCCTCGGTGAGGTCCGCGCGGTTGAGCTGCGCCGATCCCAGGATGGCGCCGGGAAGGTCCGCGGTGAGCAGCGTCGCGCCGGTCAGCACGGTGCCGGTGAGGATGGCGGCGCGGAGCCCCGCGTCGGTGAGGTCGGCCTCCGCGCACCGCGCCCCCGTGAGGTCCGCCTCCTCCAGGCGCGCGCCGGTGAGGTTCGCCCGGCCCAGCTCGGCGCCGTGCAGGATCGCCCCGTCCAGCGTGGCCCAGCTGAGGTCGGCCCCGTACAGGTCGGCCTGGCCCAGCCGCGCGCCCGTCAGGCCCGCGGCGTGCAAGACGGCATCCGCCAGGCCCGCGCCGGTCAGATCCGCGCCGCTCAGGTCGGCGTGGGCGAACACCGCGCGCGCGCCGTGCACCCCGGCCAGTGAGGCGGCGCTCAGCCCGGCGCCGGCGAGGTCCGCGTGCTGGAGCATCGCCCCGTCGATGCGGGCGCCGGCCAGGTCGGCGCCGCGGGCGATCGCGTTCACCAGCGTGGCCTGCGACAGGTTCGCGCCGGCCAACCGCGCACCGGTGAGGACCGCCTCCGTGAGGTTGGCGCCGGACAGGTCTGCGCCGACCAACCGCGCACCGGTGAGGTCGGCGGCGGTGAGATCGGCGCCGCAGATCACCGCGCCCTCCAGCCGGACGCCGGTGAGGTCGGCCCACGGCAGGCGGGCATCACCCAGGCGGGCGTCCTGGAGGCGGCACCAGGCCAGTCGCGCCGACGGCCCCTCGATCCCCGTGAGGGTCGCGCCGCGCAGGTCGGCCCCGCTGCAGTCCGCCCCGCCCAGGACCGCGCCGGTGAACGTCGCGCCGGCGAGGCGGGCCCATGCCAGTCGCGCGTCGGCGCACCGGGCGCCGCTCAGGTCGGCGCGCTCGGCGACCACCCGCAGCGCGTCGCACCGGGTGAGGTCGGCGCCCGTCAGCGTCGCCTCGCTGAGGTCCGCGCCGCGCAGGTCGGCATCCGACAGGTCGGCGCCGGTGAGGGTGGCGCCGCGCAGCACCGCGTCGCGCAGTGCGGCGCGGGCCAGCACCGCGCCCGCGAGGTCCCCGCCGCGCAGGTCCGCGCGGTCGAGCCTCGCCCGGCCCAGATCCGCCCCGGCCAGCGAGGCGCCCGTGAGGGTCGCGCCGGTGAGCACGGCCCCGATCAGCGTCGTCCCGGCCAGGTTCGCGCCGGTCAGGTCCACGCCGGTGAGGTCCGCCCCCGACAGGTCGGCCTCCGAGAGGTCGGCGCCGGCCAGACGCGCACCGGTGAGATCCGCCCGCGCGAGGGATGCGCCGGCGAGGGTCGCCCCGGTGAGATCCGCCCCGGCCAGGACGGCCCACCGAGCGGTGGCGCCCGACAGGTCCGCGCCGGCCAGGCGCGCGCCGCGAGCGGCGGCCGACGCCAGCGTCGCCTGCGCCAGATGCGCCCCGGTGAGATCCGCGTCGGCGAGGTCGGCGCCGGTGAGGTCCGCCCGGGCAAGGTCGGCGCCGGCCGCATGCGCTCCACGCAGGGTCGCGCCGGCCAGGTCGGCGCCGCTCAGCACCGCGGGTCCCAGGCGCGCACCGGTGAGGTCGGCGCCGACCAGGCGGGTCCCCGCCATGTCGGCCCCGGTGAGGTCCGCCCCCGCCAGGCACGCCTCGCCGGCATCGGAGGACCGCAGGGCGGCGCCGGCGAGCACGGCGCTTGCCAGATCCGCGCGCCGCAGGTCGGCGGCGCTCAGGTTCGCCTGTCCCAGGTGCCCACCGCGGAGAGCGGCGCCGGCGAGGTTCGCGCCGGCCAGCTGCGCGGGAGCGACCACCGCCTCCCGGGGCCTGGCGATCTCGCGGACGGCCGCCTCCACGTCCAGCGGCGGCGTCACCGGGTCGGCCGAACGGGCCCCGGTGCTTCGGTGGCGCACGAAGTCCGACAGGAGCTCCATCACCTCGTCCATGAGGCTCGGCTGCTCCACCACCAGCATCCCCAGCACCTTGACCGCGGCGGCGCGGTCCACCGCGTCGGGGGCGCCCAGTTGCGCGGTGGCCAGGCCGAACCGGGTCTGGGCGTGATGCGCCGCGCGCTGCCGCCAGGTGAGCGCCGCCAGGACCATCAGCAGCGATCCGGTGAGGTGGACCACGGCCACCGCCAGCACCGGCGTGACCCGGTCGCCGGGGCCGCCCGCGACCCAGGCGATGGCCGCGACCACCGCGAGCGACACGGTCCACACGCTGGCGGCCGCAACGGCCAGCGCGCGCCGCGGGCTCACGTGGCTGGAGGGTGCGTTCGCCCGCCGGACGGGCGAGCGGCACCGGCTGGGTTCCGACGTCTTGGGGCACTTGGACGCACTCAACCGTGGTGCGAGGAACGTCGTTCAAGGATTTCGGCGGAAGGTTCAGGTTTGAACTGGCCGGGGGACCAGGATCCCGGGAGAACCTGTCCATGAACCTCCGTAAAGATCACATCACGGCGCGTCGTGTTGGAGGTTCGGTACCGCCGGCGCCCCATGTGGGCGCCGATTCATCGCGACTGGCCCACGGATGCGCGGCGCGGCTACGGTGGGCGAATGCGCCACCGATGGGCCATGTTCGCCGCCACCGCCGTCCTCGCCCTGGCGGCACCGGCGGCCGTCGCGCTGCAGCTGCCCGAGGGGCTCACGCTGGGCGTGCAGGACGACCAGCTGCCCGTCGCCGACGCCGCGACCCTGGACGCGCGGGTGGACGACGTGGCCGCCACCGGCTCCCGGGTGACGCGCCTGGACGTGCTGTGGAACGAGGTGGCCCCCACGCGTCCCGCGGATCCGCGGGACCCCGCGGACCCGGCCTACCGATGGGACCGGTACGACCGCATCATCGACCGTCTCACGGCCCGCGGGGTGCAGGTGCTGCTCACCGTCTACCGCACGCCGGAGTGGGCCGTGGACCCGCGCTACGCGCCGGAGGACCCGCCGCAGCCGGAGCGATGGGCCCCGGTGCCGCAGGCCCTCGGAGACTTCACGCACGCGCTGGCGCGCCGGTACGACGGCACGGCCCATGGCCCGGTGACGGCGTTCGAACCGTGGAACGAGCCGAACATCCCGTTCTTCCTGCGGCCGCAGTGGCTGCCGGACACCACGGCGGCGAGCGGATGGCGGGTCGCCTCCCCCGAGATCTACGCGGCCATGCTCACCGCCGCCCATGCCGGGATCCGGGAGGCCCAGCCGGACGCGACGGTCGCCGGCGTGTCGGGGGCCCCGAACGGCGGCGGGGCGCCCCCCACGGGTCCGCTGGGGTTCGGCTCGGTGCCGAACTCGGTGTTCATGCGGGAGCTTGCCGTCCTGCAGCCGCCGATGGACGTCGCGAGCCAGCACCTCTACCCGGCCCTGGGCCCGCGTGAGAGCACGGCATTCCCGTCGTTCCGGACGATCCCCAGACTGCTGGCCGAGCTCGACGCGATCCGCCCGGACATCCCGGTGTGGATCACCGAGTTCGGCTACATGACCGCCGCCCCAGCATCGCGGCCCGCACGGGCGTTCGTGACCGAGGCGCAGCAGGCCGAGCACGTGACCCAGGCGGTGGAGCTCATGTCCGGCTACCCCCGCGTGCGGCTGGCGGTGTGGTTCAACCTCCAGGACAACCCGGAGTGGCCGGGTGGCCTGCGACGGCTCGACGGCTCCCCCAAGCCCGCGTGGGACGTGTTCCTCGCCATGCCCAAGCTGGTGCCGCCGGTCGTGCCCGTGCCGCCGTCCGCTCCCGAACCTCCGGCCTGACACGAGGACGGCGCGACGACGCGGGCGAGCGTGCTCGCGCCGCCGCCGGGCACCCGCAGCCGCGGACACGCGGACGTTCATGTGCGAGCCGTGTTGGGCTGATGTGTTCGGTTGATGGGCGCGGCGTTCTTCGATGACACCCCGGCTTGCCAGCTCCCGGTGTCGCCTGGCATGTGCCCATTTCGCGTGACCTTCGTCGCGGCAAGCGCGTTCGCCCTGATCGCCGCCGCACCCACCATTGCCCAACCGCTCACCGCCGATGACGGTCGCGGCAATGCCGTGTACTTCCAGGTGGACGCCCCCGGTGCCACCGTCGACGACGAGCTGGCCCTGCTCAAGCGCCTCCCGCACGGCCCCGAGATCAGCCGGGTCGTCATCCGCATCGTTCCACCGGCATCCATCGGCGCCGCCTGCGGATCGTCCGGGGCGGCCGCCTGCTACTCCGGTCGCTCCAACGGAACCGGTCGCATCACCGTGCCCGACATCCCCGCAGCAGGGAGTGGCGAGCATTCACTCGCCCACGAGTACGGCCATCACATCGACAACACCTACCGGCACACCGCCGCGCCCGAGCCGAACGGGACCTCGTCGTGGTGGCGGGCGCGCGGCATGTCCGAACTGGCGGCGTCCGGCGTCGTCGCACGCGACTACTCGCGGGGCTGGGATCACTCGATCGCCGAGATCTTCGCCGAGGATTACGCCCAGCTCACGCTCGACACGCCGTGGCGGTTGCGGTGGCTCGCTCCACCCGGCGAGGCCGTGCTGAATGCGATCCGTGCGGACCTCGGGTCGGGCGCCGGCGGACCGGGCGTCCCACCTCCGACACCGACCCCGACTCCCGCACCGTCGCCGACCGTTCCGGCGGGCCCGCCGACGTTCGTCGATCCCCCCGTTGCCGCTCCCGTGCCGCGAGGCGTCGACCGGTCGACGCGGCGGATGAGCAGGCGCGGGAGTCTCGCCGCTCGGCGTTCGGTCGTGGTGCGCGTGCCCCTCACGGGCACGGGCAACCGCATACGGCTGGCTGCCCGCTTCGTGGGTGGGCGTGCCCAGCCCGGGCGGCTGTCACTGGTGTGCAACCGCCGCCGGCTCGCGATGCCGCGCATGCTGGGCGGGCGCATCGTTCGCGTCAATCGCAGCCGCTTGAACACGGGCTTCTGCACGGTCCGGATCACGAATCTTGGGCGGACGCCGACGGTCTACGCCGTGACGATCACCATCCGGCGGGCTGACGCCCGATGACGGAACGCGATGGCCTCGGTGATCTGCGCGGCGGAAGGAAGCGGTCGCGTCAGTTCTCGCGTCACTCGGACGAGCTGAGCAGGTCCCGGTCGGGAGGTGCCAGGTGTCCCCGATCCATCCCGAGGCTCGTCAAATGACCGTCCGGGTACGCCGTGTTGAAGGTCACCTTGTCGGGCAGGTCGTGGAAGCCGAGGAGCCGCTCGACCGCCGTGCGCCCCTTCGACGCTTGAACGTCCTCGAGGTCCTGGTCACCAGATGCGGCGCTCACGAGCGTGCGCGTGATCTCCACCGCGACGTGCACCCGCTCCGCAGCACGTGTCAGCGTCCACCTGTACGCGACAAAGTCATCGCCGGCGCGACTGGTCTCAACCGGGCCTTCGGTGATCCGCCACATCATCGGGCGATCGTAGCTTCGGGCCCGGGCTACGGCAGTCGCACCACCTTCGTGACCGGGCACCCGCCGACCTGGCCGGCGTAGGCCGTCGCGGTGATCGCGACTCGCCCGCTCGGAAGGCCACCCCCGGTGAGGTGCAGGGGCACCACGTTCCGTCCGCGGCGTCCGGACACGTCGCGGACGGGACGCACCGGAACCTGCAGTGATACGCGTGCCGGACGGGAGAGGGTGAACACCGCGGCCGGGACGCGGCCGGCCCGGCGAACCACGTGGAGGTCGCTGATCCTTGGGACGACGTCCTGCGCGACACCCGCGGTGTCGGCATCGCCGAGGGAGGTCGAGGTGACCTCCAGCACGGTCCGGGAGACCGTCTGCTGACGCGTCCAGGCAACCTGGATGCGGTCTCCGGTGACCGCCGCCGCAACCGGCCTTCCGATCTCAATGCGCGGGCCCGAGACGACCATCGGCACGCTCCAGGAGCCGTCGGGCCGTCGGATCACCGACTTCAGGAGGTTGTCCTGGGCGAGGACCAGGACATCGGTGCCGTTCACACCCGTCGCGGCCGCTGCGATGTTGCCACCGCGGCACACCAGCGAGGCGGGGACCGCAACAGGCGCGCGCCATCCACCGGTCTGTGCCCAGCCGGCAATGCGTACACGTCCGTCGATCCCCTGCCACACCGCCCGGACCCCCGCGGGGCCGGTGAGGAGCCGGAACGGCGGAGCGCCGCGGGCGCCCAGCGTGAGGGTGCGGGTCCCGCCGGCCTGGTCCAGCACGACGGCGCGGAGCATCCAGTCCCGGTCCCGGGGGAGCGAGATGTCCGCCCAGACCACCACGAGCTCACCGGTCGGGCTGATCACCGCTCGCGCACCCGTCGTCGCGAACCGGCGCAGCTGGACGTCGGCGAGGTGGATGTCGGGCCCCCAGATGCCATCCGCGCCGCGAACCGTGGCGACGAGCGCCTCGGCCCGACCTCGCGGCCGATGGAGCACGGCGGTCACCGTGCCATCCGCCGCCACAGCAACGACCGGCTGCGCGCCCTCGGCGACGTTCCCCAGCGAGGCGGGCGCGCTCCAGGCCCCCGCCGGGTCCCGCACCATCACCGACACCGAGGCCGTTCCGGTGCCGGATCCGGTGGTCCACGCCGAGGCGATCGTGCCGTCCTCGCCGACCGCCCAGGCGTCGTCGAAGACGAAGCCGTTACTCGCCGGACGCTCCGGTCCCCACGCACCGCCGGCTCCCTGCACCGACTCCCGCAGGCCGCCCGTCGGCCCCAGCGCGAACCAGGAGGCGAGCCCGGCGCCTCCGGGAAGCATCGCGGCAACCGGGAAGTAGGCCCGCTGGCCCACCGGCGACACCTGGTGCACCCCACCCCACGCCGCGCTCCCGGACGGGCGGGCTGCGGCCTCGACGACCGACTCCCCGGGCAGCTCTCCTGACTGCCCGGCCACGTACCGTCCGCGCGCCCACACCATCACGGCGTTGCCGGCGTGATCCGTCGCCATCCGCGGCCCGTCGATGTACTGCGACGGCTCGCCGATCCGGATCGGCGTCTCCCAGGCCCCGGCGGAGACGGCGGCGACGCCCAGGGCGGCCATGGCGGTCAGCGCCGCCCTGCGACGAATGATCATGCGGGCCTCGATGTCCGGGGAGATTCCAGGCTTACGGTAACCGACGATCCAGGCTGTCCCGGCAGCCCGTTGCCTACGTCAACGGCGTCCGCCCGCTCGGCCCGACAAGCGTGACGTCCTCGTCCCTGGGAAGGTCACTGCCCACCATCATCAGCATCCCGTTGACGATTGGATAGGTGCGGCCACCACCCTCAGCCCGGTCGTAGCCGTTGCGCACCACGAAAATGCGACGCGTCACGCCGTCGTTCTCATCAATCCACATCGGGACGGCGGGGCTGGCATCGGTGATGGAAGCGAAGGGGCCACAACTGCTCACGGACACCGGTGCCTGGGTGTTCCAGGGCTCCGGTTCGACCATGACCAGCTGACCGAGCGTCCCGTCCGGGGTCGCCGCGTACGAGAGGGCGATCCACATCCGGTGGCCTCCCACCGGCCCGAATGCCCACACCCGGGTGCGGTCCGCATCGCACGGCAGATTGAGCGGCCACCTGGAGGCCACCTCCGCAGCGGCCACCGGGGCTCGGGAGGTCAGCCACCATGCCGAGGCGGGCGGCTTCGTGGAACTGCCACCCACCGGCGTTGGCTCTGCCTGAAGCGTGCTGACGATGGCGCCGAGATCGAGATCCGGATCGGGCTCCGGACCGGCGGGCAGGCCGGCGGCGCGCACGGCGATCCGTCCCTGTCGGTCCAGCACCACCGTCGCCGGAGCGCGGACACCGAGCACGGATGCAAGCTCGCCGCTCGGATCGACCGCCAGCCCGGCGGAGGTGTCCCCATTCCCAACCTCGGCCGCCCGCTCGCGAGCGCCGAAGACCACGACAATCGCCCCTGCGGCGAAGATCCCGGTCTGCGGAACCCAGCGTGCAGACGCCGCCTCCTGCCGGGTGCGGACGAAGATCAGGACCCGGGGCGTCCCGCGCAGTGCACCCAGCGTCGTCCTGCTCAACACAGGACCCCCGGGCCGGCTGCCCAGGGCGTCGAGCACCACGGGCGTGACCGGCGGCGGTTCGTCTCGCGGGCCACCCGGCGACGCCAGGACCATGTCGATCCTCATGCCGGGGCTCGCTGAGGTACCTGGCGCCGACGACTGGCGCAGGACGTGCCCCGGCGGTACGTCCGAGCTCGGTTCCACGGTGGTGGCACCGGAGGTGAGGAGGCTGGCGTCCAACAGCCGGGCGGCCTCACCGGCATCCACGCCCGCAAGATCGGGGACGGGCACCGAGCGGATCGCCGCACGGTCGGCAGCGGCAAGCGGGAGGGAGACGCGTTCATCGGTCCGAAGCCGACGGGTGACGCCATCAGCGTAGGTGGCCGTCACCGATTCCGTCCCCGGCTCCAATACGGCGACGTTGTCGGTCACCGAGACCGGGCCATCGGAGGTGCGCAAACGCACACCGTCCGGGAGCAGCAGCACGGGGCGCGTCTCGCCGGTCCAGGTGTGCTGAACCACGGCAGACCGCTCCACGGCGCCCGGCAGGCCGCACTGGGTGAACGCCCGCGTGCGGGTCACGATCACCTGGCCCGGCTGCTCCCGCGGCGGTACGCCGGGCTCCGGCCCGATCAGCGTCAAGCACACCAGTCCGTCACGGTTCAGTCCCACCAGCACGGTTGTGTCGCCGACCACGCGCACGGTGCGCAGCGTCGAGGGGTCCAGCCCGGGGAAGCGCAGGTCCTCGACCCGCACGCCGAGTGTGGTGAGGTCGGAGGGGCTCCCCCCTCCGAGGACCGTGAAGGCCGCGGGCGGTGAGGGTGACCCGTGACGGTCGCCTCTGGGGAGCATGAGGACGAGGAACGCCGCGGCGGCGGCGATCATCGCCGCGGCGGCGAACGCTCCGCGACGTGACGGCCGCCCGGAGGTCCGGTGATTGCCGGGAGCCGCGATCACCCGGTTCAGCATCCGTTCCTCCGACCCGACGGGAGGTTCCTCGGGGCGGAGGACCTGGCGCAGACGGCCTTCGAGATCAGCGGGCATCGGGTACCTCCAGCCGGGCGCGGAGGTCCGCGAGCCCGCGTGCCAGTCGCGAATGGACGGTGCCGATCGGAAGCGACATCGCATCGGCGATCTCCGCCGGTGAGAGGTCCATTCCGTAGCGCAGGGCCACAACCGCCCGTCGATCGGCGGGCAGTCCCCGTACCGCCGCAAGCAGCCCGGGCTCCCACCCCTCGAGTTCCCGCGCCGGAACCGGCGCGGCGTCGTCGATTGGCACCAGGCGGCGGTCGCGTCGGATCGCGTTGAGCGCCTGATTCACCACGATCCTGCGAAGCCACGTGCCGAAGGGGCGGCGCGGGTCGTACTGGTCGAGCTGGGCGAGGGCTCGCAGGATCGCGTCCTGCGCGATGTCCTCGGCGCGCTGAGCATCCCCGCAGATCGCCCGCGCGACTCGCCATGCATCCCGCCAATGGCGGGTGAACAGGTCGGCCCGCGCCTGCTGTGAGCCGGCTCGCGCCGCCTCGACCAAATCGTGTTCGCCGCTAGCCATTCACCCCGTCAACACTCGAGGCGTCGAAACGCGTCCCAGAATCTTCCTGACTCAGAAGCCGCCTTTCGAGCTTCGGACTCGGCAGATCACGTCGGGCCTCTCCGGGTGGGCGTCGGAGAACGATGAGCGCATCGTGAGGTTGGCGAGCACGCTGCTGGTCGTCGGGCAGCAGGTGGTCGTGACGGTCGAGGGTCTCCGGAGTGACTCCGCGCACTCCCTCGCGCCCATTGGAGCCCACCGCTGATCTGCTCCGCCACGTGCTCCGTTCGGAGTGGCTCCCGGAGCGTCAGTTCGCGTCGGTGAATGGTTGCGAAAGGCGGTTGCCGGGGGTCCCAGGCGGCCTCGGGCCTCTCGACCGGAACTGGAAACACCAAGGGCCGGGGTGGCGATGGACATCGCATTCCCGGCCCTCGAAGCGGAGGGGGGGGGATTTGAACCCCCGTCGGACCGAAAGGCCCGAAACGGTTTTCGAGACACCCGGACCCCGTCGACGGAACGCGATGGGCTGGGCGATGTGCCCGTCGCGCGGGGGCGGTTGCGTCAGTTCTCGCGTCAGTGACTAGCTGAGCGGGCCTCTGTCGGGAGGTGCCAGGTACCCGCGGTCCTGCCCCTGACTCGTCAGATGACCGTCCGGGTATGCGGTGCTGAAGGTCACCTTGTCCGGTGGGTAGTCGAAGCCGAGGAGGCGCTCGACCGCCGCTCGGCCCTTCGTCACTTCGACGTCCGCGAGGTCCGTGTCGTCGGACGCCGCGCTCAGGAGGGTGCGGGTGATCTCGACGGTGACCTCTGCCCGCTGACCAACCCGCTCGAGGGTCCAGCGGTGCGCGACGAAGTCGTCGCCCGCGCGACTGATCTCGGTCGGTCCGGCGGTGATCCGCCACAACATAAATCCGCCCTCCTCGGAGGTCAGGCGCGCTTCGAGCGGCTACGCCGCCTGCTGAGGCGGAAGACCGCGACTCCCGCCCCGGCAAGAAGCCCGAAATAGAAGAGGGTCCACAGGACCAGGCTGACTGATGGGCTCTGCAAGGCGTCCTCCGGAAGCGGTGTGCCACATACGCTAGCGAAAGCCCGGACCGCCCCCGGAGGCGGGTGTGGAAGACTCGCCGGTGTGAGCCCCGCCTCCAGAACCGGGCGCGCCGCCGGCCGGTGGGCCGTCCGCTTGGTGGTGGTTGCTGCTCTCGTTGTGGCAGGCGGTTGGGCCGTCTCGTACCGGGCGACCTACCACCTGTGGCCGGGCGAGAGCATCCCGCCCAGGATCCACTGGTGCGGCCGCGGCTACGACCGCGGCCGCGGCGACGCGAAGGCGCTTCGAGAGATCCGGAAGTTCGCGCGCGCCGAGCCGGTGGTCGTCGGACAGGTGCCGCCCATTCGGTCCCACGACATCCTCGCCGAGACCACCGAGCAGGCGGTCAGACAGCGTGATCCCTCCGCGTCCGGCTGCACGACCCTGATCTTCCTCCGCCTCTCGACGGACCGGTACCTCGTGTACGAACTCAGCGGCAGCCTGTAGCGGCACCGCACCTGCCGGAGCATCACCCCTTGGGCGTCGGCACCCACTACTGAGCTTGGGGCTAGCCCAACGGCGTCCGCCCCTTCGGTCCTACGAGCGTGACGTCCTCGTCCGAGGGGAGGTCACGGCCCTCCATCACCAGCATCCCGTTGTTGACCGGATAGGTTCGCCCGCCGCCCTCAGCACGGTCGTAGCCGTCACGCACCACGAAGATGCGACGCGTCACACCAGCGTTCTCCTCGATCCAGACCGGGACGGCGGGCCTGACATCGGAGCTCGGTGGGAAGGGGCCACAGCTGCTCACGGACACCGGAGCCCGGGTGTTCCCCGGCTCCGGCTCGACCATGACCAGCTGCCCGAGCGTCCCGTCTGGGGTCGCCGCATACGAGAGTGCGATCCACATCCGGTGGCCGCCCACCGGCCCGAATGCCCAGACCCCATTGCGGTCCGCATCGCACGGCAGATTCAGCGGCCACTTGGTGGCGACCTCGGCCGCGGTCAGGGGTGCTCGGGAGGTCAGCCACCATGCCGATACCGGCGGCTTCGCGGCGCTGGTACCCGCCGGAGTCGGCTCCGCCTGAAGCGTGCTGACGATGGCGCCGAGGTCGAGGTCCGGATCGGGCTCTGGACCGCTGGGAAGGCCGGCGGCGCGCACCGCGACCCGTCCCTGTCGGTCCAGGACCACCGTCGCCGGAGCACGGACACCGAGCGCGGACGCAAGCTCGCCGCTCGAGTCGACCGCCAGCCCGGCGGATGTGTTCCCATTCCCAACCTCGGCCGCCCGCTCGCGAGCGCCGAAGACCACAACAATCGCCCCTGCGGCGAAGGTCCCGGTCTGCGGAACCCATCGTGCAGACGCCGCCTCCTGCCGGGTGCGGACGAAGACCAGGACCCGGGGCGTCCCGCGCAGTGCCCCCAGCGTCGTCCTGCTCAACACGGGGCCACCGGGCCGGCTGCCCAGAGCATCGAGCACCACGGGAGTAAGCGGCGGCGGTTCGTCTCGCGGGCCACCGGGCGACGCCAGGACCACGTCGAGCCTCGTACCCGGGCTCACTGAGGTGCCCGGCGCCGGCGATTGGCGGAGGACGTGCCCAGGCGACACGTCCAAGCTCTGTTCCACCGTCGAGACACCGGGGGCGAGGAGGCTGGCGTCCAGAAGCCGGCCGGCCTCACCGGCGTCCACACCCGACAGGTCGGGGACGGGCACCGAGCGAATGGCCGCCCGGTCAGCGTCCGCAAGCGGCAGGACGCTGCGCTCATCGGTGCGAAGCCGGCGGGTCGAGCCATCGGCGTACGTGGCCGTTACCGATTCGGTCCCCGGCTCCAGGACGGCGACGTTGTCGACCACCTGGACCGGCCCGCCGGAGGTGCGCAGACGCACCCCGTTCGGGACCAGCAGCACTGGGCGCTCCTTGCCGCTCCAGGTGGTCTGCACGAGTGCCGACCGCTCAACGGCGGCCGGAAGGCCGCACTGGGTGAACGCCCGCGTGCGGGTCACGATGACCTGGCCCGGCTGCTCCCGCGGCGGTGCGCCGGGCTCCGGCCCGATCAACGTCAAGCACACCAGCCCATCGCGGTTCAGCCCCACCACCACGGTTGTGTCGCCGACCACGCGCACGGTGCGCAGCGTCGAGGGGTCCAGCCCAGGGAAGCGCAGGTCCTCGACCCGCAGGCCGAGTGTGGTGAGGTCGGAGGGGCTCTCACCATTGAGGACCGCGAAGGCCGCGGGCGGTGAGGGTGCCCCGTGACGGTCGCCTCTGGGGACCATGAGGACGAGGAATGCCGCGGCGGCGGCGATCATCGCCGCGGCGGCGAGCGCTCCGCGGCGCGACTGCCGCCCGGAGTTCCGCCGATCGCCGGGAGCCGCGATCAGCCGATTCAGCATCCGTTCCTCTGACCCAACGGGAGGCTCCCCGGGGCGGAGAACCTGACGCAGACGGCCTTCGAGATCAGCGGGCATCGGGTACCTCCAACCGGGCTCGGAGATCAGCGAGCCCGCGTGCCAGTCGCGAATGGACCGTGCCGATCGGGAGCGACATGGCGTCGGCGATCTCCGCCGGTGAGAGGTCCATGCCGTACCGCAGTGCCACGACCGCCCGTCGGTCGGCGGGGAGTCCCCGCACGGCCGCAAGCAGACCCGGCTCCCACCCCTCGTTGTCCCGGGCCGCGATCGGCGAGGCGGCGTCGATCGGCACCAGACGGCGGTCGCGGCGGATCGCATTGAGCGCCAGATTCACAACGATCCGGCGAAGCCACGTACTGAAGGGGCGGCGCGGGTCGTATTGATCGAGCTGGGCGAGGGCCCGGAGGATCGCGTCCTGAGCGACGTCCTCGGCGCGTTGAGCATCCCCGCAGATCGCCCGCGCGGTGCGCCACGCGTCCCGCCAGTGACGCGTGAAGAGGTCGGCTCGTGCCGGCTGTGAACCAGCCCGCGCCGCCTCAACCAGATCGTGTTCGCCGCTCAGCATTCACCCCGTCAACACGCGAGACGTCGAAACGCGTCCCAGAATCTTGGCTCACTCAGGAGCGGTCTCGGGGATTCGGACACGGCGCGGCTCCGGAGGATTCACGGTCGGCGCGACGGAGCGCAGGATGAACGCGTCTAGAAGAACGATCGCCCGCTGCTCATCGTCCGGCAGCAGATGGCCGTACCGGTCAAGCGTGAACGCGACCGAGGAGTGCCCGGCATAGGTGCTCACGGCGCGCAGGTTGATGCCAGCGGCGAGCCACAGGGACACCGCCGTGTGACGCGCCTCGTGCAGTCCCAGCGGTTGTAAGCCTGCCGTCCTCCACGCCAACTTCGCCCGGCCCAGTACCGTCTCGTGGCGAAACGGCACGCCATTCCCACGGGCGAAGACCAGGTCATCGTCCGAGCCGCGACTGGTCATCCGCCACTCGACGAGCTCGTCCCTCAGCACCCCCGCAATGGGAACCGACCGCCGACCCGAGCGCGACTTCGGAAGCACGAAGTTGCGGGTCTTAGGATCCCACGACCGCTCGACGCGGATCCGACCTACCGCGAGTTCGACGTCCGACCAACGCAGCGCCGCGATCTCCCCGGCCCGAAGACCGGCGAACAGCGCGACGGACCACAGCGCCCGATCGAACGGCGGGAGGACACGCAGCAGCTCGGCCGCCTCCGCCGGGCTGACGATCCGCTCTCGGCGTGCAGAGGGAGGCGGCAGCTCCAGTCCATCGCAGGGGTTGATCGCGACCAGGCCGCGACGAAGCGCCCGCCGGAAGATGACGCGCACGGGCATCAGCGTGTTCCGGATCGTCGAGCCCGACAGGCCCTCCGCGGCCCATCGGTCCACGAGCTCCTGCATTCCCGTGCGGGTGACCTGCTCCAAGCGCAGCCCTCCGAGGAGCGGGAGCACTCGGAGGGCGAGCACTTGGTCGTAGCCCAGGATCACGCTCGGTTTGTACGGCGTCCCGCCGCGCGTGGTCGCGATCCCCGACCGCGCGTCCCGGAGCCAATCGCCGGCTGCCTCGCGAAGCGTGATGCCCGACGGTCCCCGAAGGCGCTTCTGCCGCACCGCGAGCACCGCGTCGGCCCGCCACGCCTTCGCCGCCGCAAGGGTCGGGAACGTCCGCCTGATCCGCCGCGCATCCGCCGCGATCCAGACGCTTGCCTCGTACGACGCGATACCCGAGCGCCCGACGCGCCTGCGAATGCCCTCAGCCACGCCGCGACCCAAACAGGGCGGTGGAGTTCGCGTCGAGCCACCGCTCCAGTTCCGCCACGGAGATGAGGATCCTTCGACCGCGTCGGACCACGCGGAGTTCGCGGAGGATGTGACGCTCCAGCGTGTCGCGGCTCACGCCCAGCGCCTCAGCCGCCTGATCGGGCGTCAGCGCGAGTCGCGGCGTCGCCTGTGCCGACGTCTTCGTAGCGATCCCAGTCCGCAGAACACCCATCGCTTGAGAACGGTCAGCGTGAGCCGAATTTCGGAGTGTCCCGGCGTTGCTGTTCGGCCAAGGGTGCTGAAGTCCCCAAAGTCGAAAAAGCGCCGACGCTTTGGCGACTGCCGGCATGCGTCACGTAGCCTTTTCGCGTGGCAGCACTCGGACTTCTCGCGCTGGTGGCAGGGAGCCTTCTCTTTGGGTTCTATGGCCTCCCGTGGCTGGTCGTGCTCTCCATCTGTCTTCTCGGAGGCGCGTACTTCCTGTGGATCAGTCCCGCCGACTGCCGGGCCAGCATTCGCAACGGGCAGGCGTGCCGGAACAACGCCCGCGGCTTGCTCGGAGCGTGCCATCTCCAGCAGCACAAGCGACAGAAGCTCAGCGCGCTCTTCCTCTCGTGGCGGCCGGCGCCCGGGCGGCGGTTCAGCTCTTGGTGGCAGGCGAACACCGTTGGTCTCTTCGGATCACCGCGTCAGTGCGTCGACACGCTGGGCTCCGTGGGCAGTGTGTTGGGAGTGCTCGTGGCGGTTGTCGCGCTCCTCGTGACCTGACACCACGAGGTGAGCCCAGCGAGGATCTCCGCGCGCTGTCTTCCCGTACCCCTGAAGCACCGGTCGCGCCTCGCCCTCGCCGGACCCAGCGACGCCTCAGCGAGGGACGGACATTCCGGGACACACATATGCACCATCCGGTGCGGAGTGCCGGCTACCCCTTCCGGGGGATCGTTCGGAGGCACCTCCCGGCCGAGGGAATGGCGTGCCCTCGCCCCGAAAAGGATGGACGCTCCTGACCGGTGCGTTGGCGGTTGCCGGAGCCGTCTTCGCGCTCTCGCCCTTGGCGCGGGATGAACCCCGGGCGGCGGTACCCGCCGGATGGTTGGTCCCTTCGACGGTCCCTCTCCCTGCCGGTGGCCGCTTCAGCACGTCGGCACTTCCCGGCGGGCGCAAGCGGCTCACCGCCTATGACCGATTGGGCGTCGAGGTGTGGTTCGCTGAGCGCGGGCCGTCGGGGATCGACCGCATCGAAGGACGGCCCGTCGGCCGGGCTGCAGACGGACGCGACGACGTGATCTGGTCGATCGACTACTGACGCGGAGTGGCCGGCACCCGCAGGTGCACCACCTGTTCGCGTTGCGTTGGGGCGTTGACCTGGGGCTCGATTGGCGGCGCCGTTCCTGCGAGCCCGACGGAGTGCGTGGTGAAACGTTTGGTCGGCGTCCGGACAGCTACGGTGCAAGGCGTTGTCGACGGTATCGATCTGGGGGTCCGAAGCGTGTCGAGTTTGGGTCGTCTCTCATTCCTCGTCGCCGTTCCGACGGTTGCGTTGGGCGGATTGCTCAGCCCCGCAATCTCCCTCGGATGCATCGCGAAGGAATCCACGGAGGCCGAGCGGTTCGCGCGGGCGGACGTCGTGTTCACCGGAGTTGCGGGCGAATCCACCCAGGTTCCAGGGACGGGGGTCGGCGCATTCGCATCGACCTTCCAGCTCGAGGAGGTCACCAAGGGCTCGCTCACCGGGAGCCCGACGGTCCTGAGCCAGGCGTCCTCGTGCTCTATGCGGTTCCTGCCCGGCCGCCGCTATGCGGTCTTCGCACAGCGAACCCCCTCGGGAACGCTGGAGACGACCCTTGCCGACGGCAATCGTGAACTCGACGCCGACGAGCCCGCGCCTCGCTACGCCCGAACTGGAATGACCGTGGCGGCGGCCCGGCGATTCCTCGCCTTCCCCCTCTACTGGGTGGGGACGACGTTCGGCGGCGAACCACTCACGCAGATCAACCGGTCGGGAGCCTTCGTGGGCTTCACCTACGGCTCCTGCCGAGCTGAGACCCAGGGCTGCGCACCGCCCCTCCAGATCCAGATCGTCCGGATGTGCCGAGCCACGATCCGAGTGGCACCGTTCAGTCGCCGCCACATTCGGCGGGGGGTCACCGCCGGCAGCCGAGGCGGTGCCATCGTGCTCCTCACCGGCCGCCAGGAGATCCGGGTGTTCGGGGCGGGCGGCGGGATCGGCAGGGACGCCATCCGGCGGCTCCAGCGCATCACTGAGCAGCCGGTCCCGCAGCGCGCGGGCCAACACTTGCCTGCGACGTTGCCCGGCAGCGAGCGAGGGAGAATGCCGTGCGAAACGACGCCCACCGGTCGTTCGTGATGCGCAGCGGTCTGGCCGCCGTGCACGCTTGATGGCGAAGGACTGCACGTGGGTCCAGTGGTTCCCGCTGCGAACGGCCACGAGGATCGGGCGCATGAAAATGCTCACGAGCGCAATCATGATGGCGACGCTGATGCCCATCGGCACCGCGTCCGCCCTCCGCCCGGCGATCCACCTAACGTCACTCGTCGGGATGCCGCTGCGGGAACCTGGGACGTCCCGCGTCTCCTGTCTCCCGAGACCGACGGCTACCAAGATCTGCAGGGATGGGAGCGCAGCGGTTTCCGACTCCTACTCACAAGCACCCTCGGCGAAGCGCTCCCCGGACACCGCACGGGGCGCGTAGAGGTGTTCATCGTGCGCCCTGATGGCACTCCCCAAGGTGCCATCACCAAAGCCGCCGCACGCCGGGGCAACCCCGCGAGGTACCTGAAGATCCTGCCGGGCATCCCGCAGGTCCTGCAGGTGGATCCCGAGAATCACGCCTCGCTACTCCGGATCGGAGCCACCCCCTAGGCGCCGACCTTCGTCCGACGACGCTCGTGGGTCCCACGGAGGTCCACCGAGCGGTGAGTGTCTTCCCCCGGAGGCGTTGGGACTAACGGCGGAGCCACGGGATCACGAACAGGGATGGCCCCGCGGCGTTCGCGGGGCCATCTGGACCTGCCGTACCACCTCGCGGATCGAGGGAACAGGCGTTGGCGGCGAGGGCATCCCATTATTCGGAGTGACTCCGAGTGACTCCGACTCCAAGGAGAGTTGGAACAAGCGCCGACGATCCAAGTACACGTCGCCCTCCTTGGATTGCGGCGGGCGGCGGGTGGACGACGGCACCGCTTCGGAGTGACTCCGAGGCACTCCGAATGTGGCGCGGCGGGCGGCGGCGGAGTGACTCCGGGCATTCCGTTCGCGCCGCTTCAGGGACCATTACTGAGGAGCCTCGCCAGAAGCTCCGTTCGGAGTGACTCCGGAGTGCACTCCGGAGACGCCGCCGTGCTCCCGGAGGTTCGCAGCTCGCGTCAGTTCTCGCGTCAGTAAGGAGTTGCGAAAGGCGGTTTCGGGCGGTCTCAGGCGGTCTCGGGCCTCAACCGAGCGCAGAAAGAGCGAGGGCCGGGATCGCGATGGACATCGCATTCCCGGCCCTCGGAGCGGAGGGGGGGGGATTTGAACCCCCGTCGGACCGAAAGGCCCGAAACGGTTTTCGAGACCGCCGCATTCGACCGCTCTGCCACCCCTCCGCGCGGGAAGGTATCACCTCGCCACGCGGCCTCGGATGCCCCGTCACGGTGGACGCGCGCTAACATCCTCCCGCTCCGGGAGAGGTGTCCGAGCGGCCGAAGGAGCGCGACTGGAAATCGCGTAGGCGGGTATCCCCCGCCTCGAGGGTTCAAATCCCTCCCTCTCCGTGCACGCGGGGATCCCACGGATGCGGGATCCCCACGTGGGGTTCACCGGGCCGGCGCGGTCACCGCCCGCAGCGCCGCCGCCACGAACCCGCCGATCACCGGATGGACCCACCCTCGGTCCGAGGCGAGCTCGGGCTGGAACAGGGTCCCCAGGAAGAACGGATGGCCGGGGATCTCGAGGATCCGCATGCTGCCCGCTTCGTCGGCCCCGGAGCAGACGAGACCCATGTCCTCCACGCGCTCGTGCCAGCCGGCCGGGACGCCGTACCGGCAGAAGAACCGCTCGGTGCGCGGCCCCTCGCCCAGCAGCTCCGCGGCGAGCGTGCCGGGGCGCACCAGCACCCGGGCCTCCTCGCCCAGCAGTGCGCATTCCAGCGGGGCGATGATGGGGTCGTCGGCGCCGGGGTCGAGCTCGGCCGTGACCGGGTCGGCGCCCAGCGTGGCGCGGGCGTAGGCCATGGCGGCGTACTGGAAGCCGGCGCAGGTCCCGAGGAACGGCACCCCGGCCGTGCGGGCCACGTCGGCGGCCAGCAGCGCGCCCTCGTGGCTGGCGTAGGGGCCGCCCGGGACCAGCCAGATCCCGTCGAACGCGTCGAGCCGGGTGATCTGGGCGACGTCCATGGTGGGGATCCAGTACGGATCGACCGCCTCGGGATCCGGGGCGGCCCAGCGGAGGATGGACGGGATGCGCGCGTGGGCCTGGACCTGCGCGGACCGGTCGCCCACGAGGGCGATCCGGGCGGGGCATGTGGGTGCGGTGTGTTCGCTCATGCGGCCATCCTGCTTGCGGCCTGGCAGTACGTCCAACGATGATGCGGAACGTCGACATCACGTTCCGTACTGAAAGGCCGGCGTGGATCTGCGTCACCTGCGTTCGTTCGCCGCCGTCGCCCGGACGCGCTCGTTCACCGCGGCGGCACGGGAGCTGGGCTACACCCAGTCCGCGATCTCCCAGCACGTCGCAGCGCTGGAGCGCGACCTGGGCCGGCCGCTGCTGGAACGTCGTCCCGTGCGGCTCACGGCCGCGGGCGAGCAGCTCGCCGCGCACGCCGATCAGATCCTGTTGCGCGTCGACACGGCGCGCAGCGAGATCGCGGCGATTCCCGAGACCACCCGGCCGGTCCGGCTGGCGGCGAGCCCGGGCGCGGTGGTGCGGCCCCTGCTGGCCGCCCTGCGGTCCGCGTCGCCCGGCGTCGCCCTCGAGCTCGAGGTGATGGCGATCCCCGACGCGCTGCGCCTGCTGGCCGAGGGCGCCGCCGACGGAGCGGTCATCGACGGGATCACGGTCCCGTCCGCACCCGTCCGGGCGTCGGAGCCCGGCCTGTTCCTGCACCGTCTGCTGGCCGAGCTGCCCCTGGAGGTCCTCCTGCCGGGGGACCATCCCCTGGCGGGCCTGCCCGGCGTGGACCTGGACACGATCGCCCAGGCCCGCTGGATCGACGCCCCGAACCTCGCGTGCGACCCGTCGTCCATCCCGGGCGCGCATCCGGTCCACCCGGGCGCCCGCCTGCGGTACCTGGGCCGCGACACCACCGCCGTCGCGGGGCTGGTCGCCGACCACGCCGGGCTGGCGATCCTGCCGGTGGGCGTGGCACCGCCGGTCCCCGGTCTCGCCCGCGTGCCGCTGCGCAGCCCGGTGGTCGTGCACCGCTCGGAACTGCTGGTCCGGCCGCGGCACGGGACGGGCGCCGAATTGCTGGAGGCCGGACGATGGTATTCTGGCCGTCCCGGGCAGTTAGCTCAGCGGGAGAGCACTCGCCTCACACGCGAGGGGTCACTGGTTCGATCCCAGTACTGCCCATCACTCCGGGACGATGATCGGTACGGGTCGGCGTCGCTCCGCGATGCCCCGGCGGCCGCGTCCGCATCGGTGGCTCCGCAGCGACCCGATGCCGGTCGCCCGCCGCGCGAGCGCGCACCGTGCCCGGGCACCGAGATGACCGGGCGGGCTCAGCCTCCGGACAGACGCGTCTCTGAACGTCCGGGGAGGCGCGCCACCGAGCGACAGACCGGATACTCCGGTGCGCCCAGACGCGAAGGGGAGCCCATCGCCCATGCGACACCGTCACGACTCGCGAGGTCGGCGCGCCCGCATCCGCGCCATCGGCCTGGGGGGCTGCGCCCTCGCCGCGACGGTGGCCGCCGGCCTCGCCCTGCACCAGCTGACGAGCGCCCCCCTGCTCGTCGATGACCGGCCTGGGGGCGAGTCCCGCCCGCAGCGCGCCACCACCCCGGGCGACGGCTCCAGGCAGCGCACCGTCGGCCCCCGCCGGATCGCCCTCACCCAGCCGGGCGACGAGTTGCTCGGTCGCGCCGTCCCGGCGGGCGACGCGGACAGGAACGGCATGTTCGCCCCGCAGGTGGCGTGGCCCGTCATTCCGATCCACGTGGCGCTGCAGCCCGACGGGCACCTCGTGTCCTACGGCACCCCGCTGAACACCGCGTCGCAGGCGGGCCTGGTGTACGACGACTGGAACCCCGCCCTTGGGACCGCGGGCGACAGCCACACCGACACCCCGAGCATGGAGGCCTACAACGCCTTCTGCAACGCGCTGCAGACCCTGCCCGACGGGCGTGTCCTGATGGTGGGCGGGAACTCCACCAACTCCACCATGTACTTCGACGCGCCGACCGGCACGGAGTCGATGGGGCCGGATCTCAACCGTGCCCGCTGGTACGCCAGCGTCATGCGCCTCACCGACGACCGGATCCTCGTGCTGGGCGGCGCGAACGCCTACAACACGCGCGCCTACGAGAACCCCGCCGACAACTCGGAGGTCGCCACGACCCCCGAGATCGGCGACGGACGGGGGGCGTGGAGGCTGCTCACCGGCGCGGACAGCGTCACCGCGTTCGGCGCCCGCGACAACCGCTGGTGGTACCCACGGGCGTTCAATGCCCCCGACGGCACCGTCTTCGGGGTGTCCGGCAACCAGATGTGGCGGCTGTCCGCCGCCGGTGCGGGCTCGGTGACATCCCTGGGCGTGATCCCCTCGGCGATCGGCGTCTCCGGCGCGGCCGTGATGTACGCGCCCGGCAAGATCCTGCTCGCCGGCGGCGGCCAGGCGTTCAACGAAGACACGATCACCGCGACCGACGCGTCCACGACGCTCGACATCCGCCGCGCGACACCGGTCGTGACGAGGGTGCGCCCCATGGCGAACCGCCGCAACTGGCTCAATCTCACCGTCCTGCCGACGGGCGAGGTGCTCGCCAACGGCGGCACGATCGTGGGGACCGAGGGGGGTGCCGGCAACGCGGTGTACGCCGCGGAGATCTGGGACCCGACGACGAGGACCTGGCGCACGGCGGCCTCGGCGAAGCGCATCCGCACCTACCACTCCACGTCCGTGCTGCTGCCGAGCGGCGCCGTGTTCACGGGCGGCGGCGGCGTCCCCGGACCCGAGGACAATCTGAACGCCGAGATCTACTACCCGCCCTTCCTGTTCACCCGGAACGCCACGACCGGCGAGGTCGCCTGGGCGAGCCGGCCCACCATCACCTCCATCGCGGGGTCGCTCGTCTGGGGCGGCACCATCAGGCTGGGCCTCGGCGACGCCCGCACGATCGCCTCGGTGTCCCTGATCTCCGCGGGGAAGGTGTCGCACTCGGTGAACCAGGACCAGCGGCGGATCCCGCTCGCGTTCACCCAGCGCGGCCGGACGGTGACCGCGGCCATCCCCAGGAGCCGGAACACGGTCCCGCCGGGCAGCTATCTGCTGTCGGTCGTCGATGACGAGGGTGTCCCCTCGCCGTCCCAGATGGTCACGGTCCGCAACGGCGGCGCCGGGTCGGTGACCGTCTACGGGACCCATCGGTCCGCCGGCCGGAGCGGCCCCGGGGGTACCAGCGTCGCGGGTGTCGTCCCGCTCGCCCCCGGTCGCACGGTCTCCCTGGAGTCCGCGAACGTCCCCGGGTACCGGGTGCGGCACCAGGACTACGCGGCGAAGATCTCGCCGATCGGCGCGGCGTCGAGCGAACTCGACCGCCTGGACTCGGCGTTCGTGGTGCGGGAGGGCCTCGCCTCGGCGGCCGGCGTGTCCTTCGAGTCCGTGAACTTCCCGGGGTTCTATCTCCGGATCGAGAACGGTGCGGTGTTCCTGCGCCGGAACGACGGCGGCGCGGCGTTCCCGCCCACCGCGACGTTTCTCGCCAAGCCCGGCCTCTCCGGGCAGAACACCTCGTTCGTGTCGTACGCGGACCGGGACCTGTACCTGCGTCACCAGGACCGCCTCCTGAAGGTGCAGGCCTTCGACGGCAGCGACCTGTTCCGCCGGGATGCGACGTTCAGCGTGCGTGCGCCGCTGGGCCCGTAGCGGGGAACGACGCGACCGCGAACCACGACGGAACGGCACATGGCGCTGACCGCGGGCACAACGCACGACGCGCAGTTCTGGCCCTCGGGCCAACGTCCGTCATGGGGGTTCCACCTAGTCTCACTCCCATGAACGGCAGTGCACACGAGCCCCACCCGCCGGAGCCCACCGAGCCCCGCCTGTCCCTCCCCCTGGTGCAGGTCGTCTTCTCCGGTGCGCTCCGGCTGGGTGAGGAATCGCGTGCCGTCGGACCATCGTCCGGTCCCGCCTCCGCCTTCCACGCCGCGGCCTGATCCCGCTCAGGCGGCCGAAGGGCACGACCGGGTACGCTGGCGCCCATGGCCAGGAACGTGCTCGGCGACGACCTCATGCCCTGCTCGATCGAGCCGCTCACCGGCTTCTTCCGCGACGCGTGCTGCAACACGGGCCCGCAGGACCTCGGACGCCACGTCGTGTGCGCCGAGATGACCGCGGAGTTCCTCGAGTTCTCCCGCAACGCGGGGAACGACCTCTCGACGCCGGCCCCGGAACACGGCTTCCCCGGGCTCGTCCCGGGCGACCGCTGGTGCCTCTGCGCGGCGCGGTGGCAGGAGGCGCTGACGGCGGGCGTCGCCCCGCCGGTGATCCTCGCCTCCACCCACGAGGGGGCCCTGAGCGTCTGCGAGCTGGACGACCTGCGGTCGCACGCCATCTGAATACAACCGTCGTCTCGCGCGGGCGTCCCGGAGTTGATACAAACGCATCAACGGTGTTCCGTGCCAGCGGACGTCGATCCGATGCACTCCCGAACGGCGTGAGACGTGTCGAACGACGGTGAGATCAAGCTCCATCTCGAGGTGCTCGGCGCGACGCTCCGTCGACTGCGCACCGACCGCGGGCACTCACTGGTGGACGTCGCGAATGGCACGGGGCTCTCCACGTCGTTCCTGTCCCTGGTGGAGAACGGGCGCAGCGACATCAGCACCGGGCGCCTCTACCGCGTCGCGCACTTCCTAGGCGTGGGCCTCGCCGACCTGCTGGACATGGAGCCGCCCCGCGGTCCCCACGTCGTCCGGGCGTCCGAACGCCGGCCCGTCGAGTTCCCGGGCGACTCGGTGACCGTGTTCCCGCTGTCGGATGACCGCGGATCGCTGGCGATGGGCCCCACGTACACCGTGCTGGAGCCCGGCGGAGGGGCACCCGACCTGCCGATCATCGAGGGGACCGAGCACGTCGCCTTCGTGATCGCCGGGTCCCTGGAGGTGGGGCTCGCCAGCGGCAGGACGTTCACCCTCGACGCCGGAGACTCCGTCTACCTGACCGCCGAGGACCAGCCCCGCCACACGCGCAACGTGGGCGCGGGACGCGCCGAGCTGCTCTGGGTGTTCTCACCGCCCGTCCTGCGCGGCGCCGCGCAGCCGGGCGAGCCGGGGCGTTCGCCACGCTGAGCGCCGCGGTCGCGGTCCTCCGCACCTCGGAGATGGCCCCGCTCGGGCGGGGCCATCTCCGCACGGCGGCTACCTGCGCCGCAGCAGGACCAGCTGTCCGTCCTCCACGGTGTTGACACCGGGCGCGGCCGTGGGCCGGTGGGCCTGGACGTCGAAGAGCCAGCTGCCGCTCCCGAGCATCGCGTCGGTGCTGATGATGCCGCTGGTCTCCCACACGCCGGGGCCGACCGCGACGCCGTCGCGTCCGGGCGGGGAGAGCGTGACCACCCGCTTGGCGGAGCTGACATCGATGCCGGTGCCCCGCGAGGTGAGACGGTAGCGCCAGATGGAGCCGTCGCGGCCCTTGCGTGCCATCTCCGCGCGGCTCTCGGTGGTGCCGTCCTCCTGGACCATGAGGTACCGCCCGCTGACGCCGATGTTGTCCGGGCTCAGCGCGGTGTCACCGCCCGCGGCGACCACCTCGTCGGCGTTCACCACCAGCGAGAGCTTCGGCGCCTTGAGCGGGTCGCCGGGGTGCAGACGCAGCGAGTAGACCCGCCCCAGCACGTTCGCGCCCGCCGCCCCGCCGGTGGTGACCCAGAAGAAGCGGTTCCGGTCGTTCAGGTCGAACGCGCCGTCCTCCGGGCGCGCGAACGCCATCGCCCCGACGGCGTCGGCGGCGGCCTCCAGCTCCACGGCCGTCATCGCGCCGGCGCCGGGAATCGCGACCCACTCGCCGGTGAGGTCACCGGCCGTGAAACCGGCCTCGCCGGTCACGGCCGGATCCTTCGCCCGGAAGACGTACAGCGTGCCGCCGACCAGCCCGTTGCTGCGGCGGCTCTTGGTGCCGACGTACATCCAGAGCTGGCTGTTCTCCTTGGCGCGGTCCTGGTCCGCCGGACCGTCCTCCATGCCCATGATCACGGTGCGGTTCCCGTGGTTCGGCTGCACCAGCGTGTTCTCCCAGGAGAAACGGCCCAGGGCGGACAGGCCGTGCGCCTTCCCGTCGAACACGGCGACGGACAGGCCACCCTTGCCGTCGAAGCTGTTGGCGGGTGTGCCCTCCTCCTCGTTGGCGAAGTAGATGTGCCGGTCGAAGCCCTCCGCCGGGCCCGCGAGCGACCCGGAGCAGAAGCGGCTGAAGGGGCGGGTCGTGTTCGAGGTGTCCGCCGCGGGACCCACCAGCGTGTCGTCCAGGTAGACGGTGTCGAAGGCGCGGGCGGCGGAGCGCACCGTTCCATCGCGGTTGACGATGAGCTTCGACACATGCGCACCGCGGACCAGGGGCGCCCCGAGCACCGGCTCGGATGTCGCGGCGGCGTTCAGCTCGTGGTTCATGTAGACGGTGGTGCTGCCATCGCGGTTGCGGTGGGCGCCCAGGCCGTCCGGGATCCCGACCATCTGGTAGCTCTTCGTGGAGTCGCCGGTCACCGGCACGGTGTCCCCGGCGCTCATCACGACCTTGGTCTCGTACTCGGGCACGAGCGAGTCGGCGTATGGGTCGATGTTCGCGATGGCGGCGTACGAACCGCAGGCGACGGTCCCGGCGATCGCGAGCGCGATCGCTCCTCGCTTCAGCACGTGGGTCTCCTTCGTCGTGTGACGTTCGGAGACCGAGTCAACGGCGACGCGCCGCCCCCGAGGTTGAAGGACGGTGAAGCCGGGTAAGCTGGCGCCGTGGCCAAGGAACCCGCACCCCCCGCCAAGCCCAAGCGCGACCTGCCCGAGAACCGCGTCGCCCTCGTGGGCATCGGCGCGCTCGTCGGCGGCGTCTGGGGCGCGATCATGTGGACCCTCACCCAGCTGCTGGGGCAGGACCCGGGCATCACGATGCTGCCCTATCTGGTCGTGACCATGGCGATGATCGGCGGCGGGGTCGCCGGCATCTTCGGGGCGAGCACCGCGCGCCGGCGCGGCGAACGGGTCACCCCGAAGCTGCGCCGGCGCAAGTAGCCGCGCGTCAGGCGGGCTGGGCGCCCCGCTTGACCCAGAAGGCGTTCAGCGCGTTCTGGACCTTGACGTACCAGATGATGTTGCCGATCAGCGGCAGCAGGAACCACAGGCCCAGGATCGTGCGGACCGGCGGGATCTCGTTCTCGCGCTGGTAGAGCTTCTGCGTCTCGTTCGCGATGAGGAACATCGTGACCGGCGAGATCAGGAAGTAGATGACCACGCCGAGCCAGCCGCCCACGCCGTCGGCGGTGTAGCGCTTGTACTCCTCGTGCGTCCGCCACGTCCAGATGTAGGTGTAGATCCCGAGGGTCACGATCGACAGCAGGATGACCTTGCCGATGGACTTCGGCTGGCCCACCACCCCCACGGACGGGCCCGTGGGCGGCTGAAGGTGCGGCGGGGGAGGGGGTGGAAGTTCGGTTGACATCGTGCAGGCCTCCGAGGGCATTGGGTTCCTGGCCACGCGGCACGGGGGTGGTCCGCAGCGTCCTGAGGATAGACCCGAACGCGGAATGACCGTTACCGGGCCGCCCGCCTCGCGGACACGGCGGGCGTCCTCTAGGCTCCGGGGGTGACCGTGCTAGGCGGGGAGCTAGCGGTGCCCTGTACCCGAAATCCGCTTCAGCGGGGCACAATTCCCGCCCGAGGGGCAGATCCCGGAGGGTCGGGCTCGTGCAAAGCGGCGTTGATGGTGAGGTCCCATTCGGTGGGCGACCGTGAATCAGGTCAGGTCCGGAAGGAAGCAGCCTTAAGCGGATCCGCCCACGCGCAGTGGGGCAACCTCGCCGGAGCTGGCGGCACGAGTACCGCTTCGGAATTTCGCATCGACGGTGGGTGCACGGTCACCTTCATTCGCAACACGACGTGAGCACATCTCCGGCGCCGGATCGCGGCGCGAGCCTCTACAACCGGCACCGGCCCACCCGCTTCGAGGAGATGGTGGGCCAGGAGCACGTCGCCCAGGCGCTGGGCAACGCGCTCGAGTCGGGCCGTCCGGCCCGCGGGTACCTGTTCTCGGGTCCGCGCGGCACCGGCAAGACCACGACCGCGCGCATCCTGGCGCGGTGCCTCAACTGCCAGTCCTCACCCGGCCCCACCCGCACGCCGTGCATGAAATGCGACTCGTGCCTGCGGACCGGCCATGACGACTGGCTGGACGTGGTGGAGGTGGACGCCGCCTCCAGCGCCCGCCGCATCGACGAGATGCGCGACTGGCTGGAGACCGTGCGGTACGCGCCGGTGGCCTCCCGGTTCCGCGTCACGATCATGGACGAGGCGCACCAGATCCAGGAGGGCGACCCTCGAGGAGCCGCCGCCGCACCTGGTGGTGATCCTCTGCACCACCCACCCCTGGGACATCCTCCCCACCATCCGCTCGCGCGTGCAGCACTTCGTGCTGCGCAAGCCCGGCATCCCGGCGCTGGTGCGTGTGCTGGACCGGGTGGCCGGGGTGGAGGGCATCGAGACCTCCGAGTCGGCGCTGGACGCGCTCGCCCGTGCCGCCGACGGCAGCTACCGCGACGCCCTGGGCCTGCTGGACCAGATCGCCGCGTACTCCGACGGCCGGGTGGAGCTGCCGCAGGTGCTGGAGCTGCTGGGCGCGGTGGCCCGCGAGTCCCTCTTCGAGCTGGTGGACCTGCTGGCCGGCGGCGACGCCGCGGGCGCGTTCGCGCTGCTGGAGGACGTCCTGGACTCCGGCTCGGACCCCGAGCAGCTGCTGCGGGGGCTGGTGACGCAGCTGCGCTACGTGTGCCTGCTGCAGCAGGGCGCCGGGGCGCGCGACGACTGGGCGTTCGCCGCGGAGGAGCTGGACCGGCTGGAGGCGCAGTCCAACCAGCTCTCCCCGAGCCAGGTGGTGCGCGCGCTGGACCTGCTGGCCGACGCGCAGGTGCGCATCCGCCACGGGGGCGCCGACCCGCGCCTGCAGCTGGAGCTGGTGACCGCCAAGCTGGCGCGGCCCGCCCTGGACCCGGGCCTGGAGGGCCTGGTGAGCCGCCTGGAGCTGCTGGAGCAGGGCAGCCCGCGCGTCGCGCCGGCACCGCCCCGGCCGCCGCGCGCCGCGGCCGCACCACCGCCCCCCGCCGCACCACCGCCGCCGGTGCAGGCCCCCGCGCCCGAGCCCGTCGCCGCGCCCGCACCCGAACCGCCGCCGGCACCCCCGGTGGTGGAGGCGCCACCCGCGCCCGAGCCCCCTCCCGTGCAGGCGGCGCCCGCACCGCCGCCCGTCGCGGCGCCCCCGGCTCCCGGCGTCCCGCCACCCGCCCCGGTGGCCGCGCCCGCACCCGCGCCACCGCCGGCCGCGCCGCCCCCCGTCGCCGACGACGGCTTCGAGCGGCCGCCGGTCTCCGATTTCGACGCGCCCGAGCCCGAACACGGCGAGGAGCCCCCACCGCCCGCCCCGGCCCCCACCGCCGCGCACGCCCCGGTGCCAGAGCCGCCGCACCACCCGGTCGCGATGGACCTGGCGCACGTCGCGCGCCTGTGGCCGCAGGTGCTGTCCGAGCTGCGCACCGAGCACCCGGCGGTGTTCAGCTTCGTCGAGAACGCCCGCGTGACCGACGCCCGCGAGGGGTGGGTGCAGATCTCCCTGGCCAGCGCGATGGGCGCCAGCATGCTCTCCCGCGGTGAGCCGCGGTCGCAGCTGGAGCACGTCCTGGCGCGCATCCTGGGACAGCGCGTGCACGCGGACATCCAGGTGCAGGACGCGCCACCCGCGCCGCGCCACGCGGAGCCCGAGCAGACCATGCCGCTCGACCTGGACACGCTGCGTCAGGAGCTGATCCAGACCTTCGACGCCACCGAAGAGCAGTGACCACCAGCCCCAAAGGAGCACCCACGTGTCGATGAACCCGCAGAAGATGATGAAGCAGATGCAGAAGATGCAGGCGGACATGCAGCGGGTGCAGATGGAGCTGCAGGAGGAGACCGTGCAGGCCTCCGCCGGCGGCGGGGCCGTGACCGCGGTCGTCAGCGGCGGCCTCGAGATCAAGGCCGTGAAGATCGATCCGAAGGTCGTGGACCCCGAGGACGTCGAGATGCTCGAGGACACCATCGTCGCGGCCGTCAACGAGGCCATGCGCCAGGCCCAGGACCTCGCCCACCGGCGGCCTGTCCGGCATGGGCATCCCCGGCCTGTAGCGGGAGCGGGGCATCCTCACCCCGTCGCTGGAGCGGCTCATCGCCGAGCTCGCGCGCCTGCCCGGCATCGGGCCGCGCAGCGCCCAGCGGCTGGCGTTCCACCTGCTCAAGGGCCAGCGCGACCGCCCGGTCGCGCTGGCCGACGCCCTCGTGCAGATGGCCGAGCGCCTGCGGCCGTGCTCCCGGTGCTTCTCGTTCGCCGAGGACGAACTGTGCCCCATCTGCGCCGATCCGCGCCGGGACACCGCCCTGCTGTGCGTGGTGGAGGAGCCGTCGGCGATCCTGCCCATCGAGCGCACCCACGAGTACCGCGGCACCTACCACGTGCTCGGCGGGGCGCTGTCGCCGATCGACGGCGTGGACCCCGACGACCTGCGCATCGACGAGCTGGTCACGCGCATCGACACCGAGGGCGTGCAGGAGGTCGTGCTGGCAACCAACCCCACCATGACCGGCGAGGCCACGGCCCTCTACCTCGCCGACCTGCTGCGCGGCCGCGTGCGCATGACGCGCCTGGCCAGCGGCCTGCCGGTGGGCGCCGACCTGGAGCACGCCGACGAGCTCACGCTCGGGCGGGCGTTCCTGGGCCGCCGCGAGATGTAGCCGGCTAGAGGCGGACCTGGTCCAGCAGCAGGTCCTGAACCTGGTCGCGCAGGTCCAGGAACGCGGGGTCGCGCTTGAGTGCGGGCACGCGGTCACCGGGGGCGAAGGGCACCGGCACCTCCGCGGCGACCCGCCCGGGGTGCGAGGTGAGCACGTACACCCGGCTCGCCAGGTACACGGCCTCCTCCACGTCGTGGGTGACCATGAGGATCGTGGCCCCCGTGGTGCGCCACACCTCCAGCAGGTGGTCCTGCGCGTCGAGCGCGCCGAAGGGCTCGTCCAGCAACATGACGTCCGGCTCGGGGGCCAGTGCCCGGGCGATCGCCACGCGCTGGCGCATGCCGCCGGAGAGCTCCTTCGGGATGCGGTCGGCCCACGCTTCCAGGCCCATCACCCCCACCAGCTCCGCGACCCGCTCACGGCGCTTCTCGCGCGGCCAGCCCAGCTCCTCCAGGCCGAACGCGATGTTCTGCGCCACGGTCTTCCACGGGAACAGGCTGTACCCCTGGAAGATCATCCCCCGGTCGGGTCCGGGGCCGATGACCCGCTCGCCGTCCACGGCCACCAGGCCCTCGGTGGGCGACTCCAGGCCGCCGATGATGTTGAGCAGGGTGGACTTGCCGCAGCCGGAGGCGCCCACGATGCACACCAGCTCGCCGGATCGCACCGTGAGGTCGATGCCGTCCACGGCGGTCACCTCCGGCCGGCGGCGCCCGCCGGGGAACCGCTTGACGATGCCGTGCACCTCGAGCTTCTCGGGGCGCAGGATGACGGTGCCATGGCTCATGCGCGTGCCCAGGGTGCGGACCTGTTGCGCAGCCAGCGCAGGGACAGGTCGGTGATGATGCCGATGATCCCGAAGATGATCAGCAGCGCGAACATCTCGTCGATCTGGCGGAAGCGCTGGGCCCGGGCGATGCGGAACGCAAGGCCCTCCTCCGCCGCCAGCAGCTCGGCGACCACCAGGATCGCCCACGCCGCCGCGAGGTTGATGCGGGCCACGTCGATGATGCCCGGCAACGAATGGGGCAGCACCACCCGGCGCAGCACCTTCAGCCGCCCGGCACCCAGCGTGTAGGCGGCGTTGATGAGCTCCTTCGGCACGTTCCGGGCCACGTCGGCCACCATCAGGATGTTGAAGAACACCGACCCGATCACGATGAGCGTGATCTTCGGGAGCTCGTCGATGCCGAGCCAGAACAGCATGAGCGGCACCAGCGCGGTGGCCGGGATGTACCGCATGAACGCGATCGGCGACTCGAACAGCGAGTCGGCCGAGCGGAACGAGCCCATCAGGATGCCCAGCACCACCGCGATGGCCATGCTGATCGCATAGCCGAAGAGGATCCGCCGCACCGACGCCCAGATGTCGCCGAACAGCACGCCGTCGTCGTAGAGGCGCATGGCGCCGCCCCAGGTCTCCGACGGGCTGGGCACCAGCAGGTCCGATGACGAGCCGGTGGCCATGAACAGCCACAGCCCCGCCAGGAGGACCAGGCCGGTGGCGATGAGCGTCGCCCGCCACCGCGTGCTGATGTCCTCACGGATCCGCAGCAGCTCGTGCTGCGGCGTGCCGCGGGTGGGGGCGCGCTTGGCCGCGAGCGAGTTGCGCCAGTCGATGACGTGGTCGCCGTCCGGGCCCGCGTCCTGCGGGGCGTCCGCGACGGGGGCCCAGCCCCCGCCGCGGTCGTCGCGGTCCATCACGCGCCCGGTGCGGCGTCGCAGCCTCATTCCGGCGTCAGCCCTTGTTCGCGTCGACGTACGCCTGCGTGAACTCGGGCGCGAACAGCCCGTTCAGGTCGGCCTCGTTCTGCGTGAGGCCCGAGGAGACCAGGAAGGGGTTGATCTTCTTGGCCGTCGTGGGCAGGGAGGTGGGCTTGTCGTCCTCGGTGAACGCGGCCAGGGCCTCGTCCGCCTCCAGGATGTCCGTCCCGGCCTCCAGCTCGGCGTACTCCGCCGGGTCGATGCCGGCCTGCTCGGCCATGATCGCCCGCGCGTCCTCCGGGTTGCTCTGCAGGAACGCCACCGTCGCGTACCAGGCGTTCACGATCTTCTGGACGTCGGCGGGGCGCTCGGCCACGGTCTTCGCGTCGAAGGTGATGTGGTCGGGGATGCTGCCGGGGTAGTCCGCGGAGTCGAACAGCACCTTGGAGCCGGGGCGCTTGAGCGCCTCCAGCGTGAACGGCGCGAACACGCCCACCGCGTCGAACTGCCCGGCCGCGAAGCCGGCGGCGGCCGCGTCGGTCGCGACGCCCCGGAACTCGATGTCCTTCTCGGTGAGCCCGTTGGCCTCCAGGCCCTGCAGGAGCAGGAAGTGGTCCACCACGCCGGCCTCGGCGGCCACCGTCTTGCCCTTCAGGTCGGCCACGGTGTTGATCGACTCGTCGACGATGATGGCGTCGTTGCCGGCCGAGAAGTCGGTGTTCACCACGATCTTCAGGTCGGCGCCGGCCGCCTCGCCGGCGATGGTGTCGTTCAGCGTCTGGGTGTTGGCGTCGAGCTGGCCGGCCGTGAGCGCGTCGAGGGAGGCGGTGTAGTCGTTGAAGTACCGCAGCTCGACGTTCACGCCCTCCTGCTCGAAGAAGCCCTGCTCCTCGGCCACCTTCAGCGGGAACCAGCCGGGCCAGGCGCTGTAGCCGATCACGATGGGGTCGCTCGACGCGCCCGAGGTGTCGCCGCCGGAGTCGTCGTCACCGCCGCAGGCGGCGAGGCCGAGGGACAGCGCGGCAACCATGACGGCGGCCATCGAGGTGCGTCGAAGCCTTCGCAAGTGGGACCTCCGGAGCCGGGGGGCCGCGTGGACGCGGCCGGACTTTCAATAGGCTATTGGAAGGTCCCGCGGCGCTCCGTCGGCCACGGGGAGCAACTCACCCGCCGGGTGTTTGGCCGGAGGGCGAAGGCGACGCCCCCGCATCCGGCCCCGGCGTCAGCGTGCGCGCGTCGCCGTGAACGCCACCGTGCCGCTGCAGGTGCCGATCGACAGCTTGGCGATGCCGCCCGTGACCCGCCCGCCCAGCACCCGTCCGCGGATGGACACGCTGCTGCCCTGCCGGGCGCCCGCCGCGATGAACCGCCCGTCCGGGGCGATGGGCGCGGAGGTGATCACGGCGAAGCCGGTCTGGGTGATGATCTGCCCGCCGATGCTGCCGGGCGCGGTGACCGTGGGGCACACCATCAGCACGCGGATGGAGGCGCCGCGCACCGTCCGCCCGCCGCCGAGGACCCGCAGCTTCACGCCGCGGCCGGGCGGTCCCGCGTACCGGCCGTCGTCCGCCGCCGAGGTGGCGCGCCGCGCGGCCTCCCGGCCACGGATCGCCACCACGGGCGAGGTGAGGGTCTCGGCGCCGGTGGCGGCGACGGCCCGGAGGCGGTTGGTCCCGCGGCGGAGGTTGGCGACCAGCTCGACCCGCTCCTTGAGCGTCGTCGCCGTGGCGATGGTGGTCCACACGGTGCCGGCCTGGCGCTGCAGGCGCACCTCCACGCCGTCGGGGAGACCCGTCGCACGCACGGCGAACTGCGCGGGGTAGCCCGCGTAGGCGACCGCCGGCAGCACGGTGAGGGCCCCGGCGCTGCGCACCACGACCCGCCGCACCTCGGTGACCTCGTAGGCGCCGCAGCCGGTGCAGATCCGGTACGCCTGCCAGTAGTAGGTGCCCGGCGTGACCTCCGGGCCGTCGGAGCGGCCGGTCCCCAGGCGGGTCCGGCACGTGCCGGCGGGCAGGTCGTTGTCGGCCGACGCCGTGCCCAGGGCCACCACGTTGGTGGTGAGCAGGCGGTTGTCGGTGCCGGTGTCCGGGGACGTCGCGAGCGCCGCGCCGTAGGACGAGATGCCACCGAAGACCACGAACCCGGTGCCCAGGTCCGACTGCCGGTAGACCGGGCACGCGTAGGTCACCGCGATGCCCGCCGCGTCCGCGGTCACGGCGGCGCCCGTCTCGGGCGCGACCGCCGTGACCGGCGTGTCACCGGGCAGGGCCACCGCCGCGGGGGCGGTGGCCATGAGCAGGGCGGCTGCGAGGGTGAGACGGCGGGTCATGCATCGGCTCCGTGGCGCGAGGGGGTGTGCACACGTGACGATCCCACGGGCCCCGGGACGTTACCCCGGCCGTCCGTCCAGTCCTGAGGGGTCAGAACATCCGCAGGTAGCGGCGCCGTTCCCAGTCGCTGACGTGCGTGTGGTACTCCTCCCACTCGGCCCGCTTGAACGCCACCCAGGCGTCGTGCATGACCGGCCCCATGACGCTGCGGGCGAGCTCGTCGGCCTCCAACCCGTCCACGGCCTCGGCCAGGGTGCGCGGCAGGAACCGGATGCCCATCTCGTCCAGCTGCTGGGGGGTGTAGGCGTACATGTCCTCGTGGCGCGGGTCGCCCGGGTCGAGTCCCTCGCGCACGCCCTCCAGGCCCGCCGCCATGATCAGCGCCGCGCCCAGGTACGGGTTGGTCGAGATGTCGGCCGCCCGGCACTCCACCCGCCCGCCGGCGAGCGGGATGCGCAGCATGTTGGTGCGGTTGTTGCTGCCGTAGGAGACCTGCACCGGCGCCCACGTGAGGCCGCTCATGTTCCCGCGGGCGACCAGCCGCTTGTAGCTGTTGACCATGGGGGCGATGAGGGCGCACACCGCGGGGGCGTGACGCAGGATGCCGGCGATGAAGCTGTAGCCCAGCTGCGAGAGCCCGCACCCGCGCGGGTCGTCGTCGTCGGCGAACAGGTTCTCCCCGGTCACCAGGTCGGCGAGGGACATGTTGAAGTGCGCGCCGCTGCCGGTGCGGTCGGCGAACGGCTTGGGCATGAACGTGGCGAACAGCCCGTGCTTGCGCGCGATCTCGCCCGCCATGAGCCGGAAGAACACCACCCGGTCGGCCATGGTGAGCGCGTCGGCGTACTGGAAGTCGGTCTCGAACTGGCCGTTGCCGTCCTCGTGGTCCCACGAGTAGACGTCCCAGCCCAGCTGGTCCATCGCGGCCACCAGCTCGGCCACCCACGGGTAGTTGTCCAGCAGGCCGCGCACGTCGTAACAGGGCTTGGCCAGCGTGTCCCGCGGGGATGCCGGGCCGATCTCGCCGTCCGGTCCCTCCCGGAGCACGTAGAACTCGGTCTCCACCCCCAGGTTGCAGCGGTAGCCCATGTCGGCGGCCTGGGCGAGCACGCGCCGCAGGATGCCCCGGCTGCAGGCCTCGAACGGCTCGCCGCCCACGTGCAGGTCGCTGGCGAGCCATGCCACCTCCGGGTGCCACGGCAGCACCATCGCCGACGCCGGGTCCGGGTGGGCGGAGACCTCCTCGTCATTGACCTCCTGCGGCACGCCGTCCAGCGCCGCCCCGGTGAACAGCTCCGAGCCGCGCATCATCTGGCCCAGGTGACCGATCGGCACCGCCTTGGCCTTCGACACGCCGTGCATGTCCACGAAGCTGGCGAGCACGTGCCGGACGCCGCGGGCGGCCAGCGCCTCTCGCAGGGACTCGATGCCTGGGGCGGCGTGGTCGGTGATCATGCGGTTCCCTCCGGGTGGTCGGGGTCCAGGGGCGGCGTCTCGCGCAGGGCGTCCCGCAGCTGGGCGGCGAGGTCCTCCACGCAGCGCTCCAGCAGCGCGCGTCCCTCCTCGGGCGTGGCGAGGGTGGGCGCGCCGACCGTGCCGGTCGGCGTCTCGCGATCGACGGTGTAGGCGAAGAAGCGGTCCGCCGAGCGGTCGGGCTCGTCCACCGCCCGTTCCAGGCGCACCAGGTCGGGCCGCACCGCCATCACCAGCGCGGTCTCGGCCCGGTTGGCGTGGAAGTTCGCGGCGTCTGCGTGGTAGGCCGCGTGCACCTCCGGCGAGATGTCCCAGATCGAGCGCAGCGCCAGCCGCATGCGGGGCAGGTCGTGGCGCACGTTCTCCAGCGCGCACCGCAGCGGCGCCCAGTTGGTGACGTGGCCGTTCAGCATCAGCAGGCGCCGGATGCCGGCGGCGTCGAGCCACCAGGCGATGTCGCACACCACGCGCGTGAGCGTCTCGGGCCGCAGAGAGAGCGTGCCCGGCCAGCGGGTGGTGTGCCCCAGCGAGCAGCCCACCGGCAATGCCGGCAGCACCGGGATGCCCGTGCGGGCCGAGACGCCGTGGGCGACCGCGACCGCCGCGGTGGTGTCCATGCCCACATGCAGGTGGGGCCCGTGCTGCTCGGTGGCGCCCACCGGCAGGATCGCCATGTCCATGCCGCCGCCCACGAGGGCGGCGATCTCCTCCCAGGTCAGCTCCTCCCACAGGACGGGGGTGCCGACGGGTGCGCTGGGCCTCGAGTCCATAGTTTCGACAACGTATGGAAACCCGCGCGGCGACGGTCATGGACCTGCGGCGGAACCTCGCACGGGCCCGCTTGGCCCCGGGGAGAACACCCCCGGGGCGCCGGTCAGCCCGCGCGCATCGAGATGTCGTCGATCAGGAACGCGTCGCCCGAGACGGCGGTCCGGGGACCGGCGTAGATCTCGATCTGGTTCCCGGCCGCCAGGGGCACCAGTTCCGCGGTGGCCGGCTGGAACGCCGTGGTGAGGGTCACGGCGGGCCCGGCGACGGTGCGCAGCACCGCGCCCGCCGCGCTGCGCTCGCGCAGGTACACGACCACCTGCTTGCCCACCGCCGACGCGGTGGCCGCCCGCACCATCGCCCGGGCCCGGTACGTGACGCCGCCGGTGGCGGCTGTGACGGTGGTGGGCGCATCGTCGATGGTGAACGCGGTCCCCGCCGACCGGGTCACCCGCGCCGCCCACGACCCGGCGGGGGCGTCGGCGACCGTCTCGCGGGTGAGGGTGGCCTGCCAGGTGCCCCACCCGGAGAGCACCGTCTCGAAGGAGCCGTTGGCCACCAGGTTCGCCCCGCCGGCGTCCGGCGGCGGCGCGGCGGTGACCGTCACGGTGCGCACGGCGTCCGCGGAGGCGCCGTCGTCATCGGTCACGCGCAGTCGCACCGGGAACGCGCCGGCCGCCGGGAAGGCGCGGGTCGCGGTGGGCCCGGTCCCATCGTCGAACTGGCCGTCGTCGTCGGTGTCCCACGCCCGGGCCGCAACGGTGCCGTCCGGGTCCGCCGAGGTGTCGGTGAAGGTCACCACCTGCCCGGCCACCGGACCGGAGGGGCTCACCGTGAACGACGCCGAGGGCGGCGTGTTCGCCGCGGGCGGCGCGGCCACCGTCACGTTCCGGGTGGTCTGCGCGCTCACGCCGAGGTTGTCGGTCACGCGAAGACCCACGGTCACGGGACCCGCCGCGGGGTAGGTGGCGGTGGGCGCCGCCGCGGTGGAGTCGTCGAACTGCCCGTCGCCGTCCAGGTCCCAGGCGCGAGAGGCGATCCTGCCGTCGTCGGTGGAGGTGTCGGTGAAGGTGACCTGCTGGCCGGCCACGGGCGCCGCCGGCGCCACGGTGAACGACGCCACCGGGGGCGCGTTGGTGCTCGTGCCCTGGCCGTTGCCCAGCGAGATGCGGTCCACGTGGAAGGCGCTGCCGGTGACCGCGCCGCCGTAGCCCAGGTAGATCTCCACCTGGTTGCCGCCGGCCGGCTGGATCTGGCCCTGCACGCGCTGGAAGGCACCGGTGAGGGTGACGGCCGGGCCGGTGACCGTGCGCACGGTCGCGCCGGAGGCCGTGCGCTCCCGCAGGTACACCCGCACGGTGCCGCCCACCGAGACCGTGTTCGCGGCCTTCACGAACGCCGCGCCGGTGTAGGTGGTGCCGCCCTGGGCGCCCAGGAGGGTGGTGGGTGCGTCATCGAGCGTGAACGAGGTGCCCGAGGTGCGCGCCACGCGGGCCACCCAGACGCCGTCGGGCGCGTCGGAGCGCTGCTCGCGGGTGACCGCCGCCTGCCAGGTGGTCCAGCCCGCGGCGTCCGATTCGAACGACGCGTTCCGCACCAGGTTCACACCGGGATCGGGCGCGGGGTTCGGCGCGCCGGGGTCGGTGATGCGGACGGTCTTCTCGTCGAAGGCCGCCGGGGTGCTCTGGCTGGTCGCCCGGATCACCACCTGGCCCCCGGCCGGCACCGCGGCGGGAGCCGCGTAGAGGCCCGACGCGGAGATGGTGCCCACGGTGGCGTTGCCGCCGGCCACGCCGTTCACCGACCAGGCCACCCCGCCGGTCGTGTTGGTGACCGTGGCCGTGAGCTGCGCGCTGGTGCCGATGTCCAGGCTCGCCGGCGCGCCGGAGATGGCCACGGAGGCCTGGGCGGGCGCCTGGCCGATGTTCAGGGTCACCGCGGCGGGCGCCGGGGTGCGCGGGAACTGGCTGGTGCTGTCGAAGGCGACATAGCCGAACTCGTCCGGTCCGGTCTGCCCCGCGCCGGGGGTGTAGGTGAGGTCGGCGGAGGTCACGACCGCGCCGGCGGCGAGCACCGTGGTGCCGCTGCGCAGCACGCCCTTGGCGGGCAGCGCGGTGATGCGGAAGCGCCGGGCGCCGGGCGTGCCGAACTGCGCGGCGGCCAGCGTGATGGCGGCCGCCCCGGTGCCCGGCACGTCGACGTATCCCGGCACGGTGCTGGCGGACGCCGCGAAGCGCCGGGTGTTGTTGGTCTCGTCGGCCTCCTCGATCACCCCGTCGGTGTCGATCTCGGCGGCGAGCCAGTACGTGCCCGGGCGCACGTCCGAGACGTCCACCCACTGCAGCGCCAGGTTGGCGCCGTAGCGGTCGCGCCAGCCGGCCGACACGCCCATGGTGATCGCGGCGGCCGTCGGGTTGTTCTGATGGCAGAAGTCGCTGTTGATGTAGACCGACTGGGCGGGGCCCGTGGTCTCCCGGCGCTGGGAGTCCTCCAGGCAGAACCCCACCTTCTGGGCCGCGGCGACCTCCGCGGTGCGCGCCTGGTTCCACAGCGAGTAGCGCGCGATGCGCATGAGGTGGAAGTGGTTGTGGCCGTCGGCGGTCTCGTAGACGACCTCCGGCGGACCCGCCGGCAGCGGGGCGTTGGCCACCATGCCGGTGGGCGTGCGCACGTACTGGCGCACCGTGGTGTACCGGCTCCCCACGCGATCGCTGCCCCGCACCTCCAGCGGCCCGGGACCGATGTTGTGCACGAAGCCGTCGAAGCGCAGCAGCAGGGCCTGCGTGCCGTCGGCGTAGGTGTGGTTCGCGAACACCGGGAACTCGGGCGCGTCGGCGACCAGGTCGGGCAGCACCGCGCCCGTCGGGGCGCCCAGGCCGATGAGGGGCACGGCGGCGGCCATGGCCGCCGCGGCACCCAGCAGAAGTGGGACGGTCCGCCGGTTTCGCATGGTCGCGAACATGCCACCCGGAACACCGGGCGCGAACTGGCCGAACGGGCGGTTCGCGCCCGGCCGGATCCGGTTCAGGGATCGAGCTCGAGCGCGCGGCGGCGGATGGCCGCCAGGCGCCCGCGATCGCGCAGCAGCGCGCGCATCGCGAGGTCGGCCACGAACGTGGCGATCTGGTCGGCGTCGTAGTGCTCGCCGCCCTCCTGCCGGAACGCTCCCACCGGACGCTGCCAGTTCTGGGTGCCCTCGTCGTTGGAGAGCAGCACCAGCGCGGTGAGGCGCGGGTCGGTCTCGGCCAGCTGCCCCTCGGCCACGCCCTCCGCCACCAGGGCGGCCACGGCCTCGTTGAGCTCCTGCCGCTCCGACCAGAACCCGGCGAACCGCTCGTCCTGGAGCGCCGAGAGCCGGTAGATCTCGTTGATGTCGAACGGGAAGCGGCACATCTGCCGCGCGTCGAACCGGATGAGGCGGTACAGGCGCAGCGCCGCCGTGCCGCCGTCGGCGTTCACGCGCTCCAGGTGGTCGAGGATGACCCGGTTCACCGAGGCGACGATCTCCCCGAGGATCGCCTCCTTGTCGCGGAAGTAGTAGTAGACCGAGCTCTGGCGCAGGCCGGAGCGCCGGGCGATCTCGCTCATCGTCGTGCCGCCCACGCCGCGCTCGGCGAACAGGCGGCTGGCCACGGCCACGATCTCGTCCCGCGGGTCGCCGTCGGACCGGCGGCCGCCGGCGCGTGGACGGCCCGTGCGCGCCCTGGGCGCGGCGGTGGTCTCGTCCCCGGTCATGACTCCGATGCTACCCCCGCGTCCGGCGGCGCCTTGACGCGGGCCGCTCGCTCGCGCAGTCTAGAAGAGAGTTTCGACACCGTGTCGAAAGTCGTGACGGCGACGGCGGAGGTGTATCCGATGTCATCCCAGACGGCCACCACCCATGGGGCGCGCGACCACGCCCGCTCCCAGGCGGGCATCCGGGTGGCCGCACAGCCCATCGTCCCGGCCGCCGACGCCGACGACGTCCCGGACGGCGTCCGCCGGGAGGACCTCATCTGGGAGGAGACCCTCGGCGCCGGCGGCTACGCGGCGCACCTCCTGCCCCGGGGGGCCCGCCTGCGGCTGCTGGACACCGCGGGCGACGCCTGCGCGGCGCTCATGATCCACCGCGCCGACGCCCCCGCCGAGCGGCTCAACGTGGCCGACACGGTGAAGGTGCAGTGGAACGCCTACCTCGGCCCCGGCATGGTGCTGCTCTCGGACATGGGCCGGGTGATGGCCTCGCTGGTGGAGGACACCTCCGGCCGCCACGACGCCCTCTGCGGCGCGTCCCTGCCGTCCGGCAACGCCCGCCGCTACGGCGACGGCTCGGTGTACGGCCCCTCACCCTCCGCCCGGGACCGCCTGCTGCTGGCGCTGGCCAAGCACGGGCTCTCGCGGCGCGACCTGCCCCCCACGATCACCCTGTTCAAGGGCGTCCGCGTGGCCGCCGACGGCGCGCTGGTGTTCGCGGGCGATCCGGCGCCCGGCGCGCACGTGACCCTGCGGGCCGAGATGGACCTGCTGGTCTCGGTGGCCAACTGTCCGCACCGGCTCGACGCGCGTGAGGCGTACTCGGCCACGCCGCTGCGGCTCACCGCGTGGCGCGGGGACCCGGCCGCACCGGACGACCCCGTCCGCACCGGCACCCCGGAGGTGCTGCGGGCCTTCCAGAACACCGAGGACCTGCTGGCCGGCGGCGGGGGCGCGGCATGAGCGCGGCGGCGGTGGTGCACGACGAGGTGGTGCCCGCCCGGGCGCCGTGGAGCGGCGTGGTGGCGGCGGGCCACACGCTGCGGATCATCGACCTGGGCGGCAACCAGGCCGCCGACTGCATCCTCTACAACGCCAACGATCCCGACGAGCGCTACAGCGCCTCCGACACGATCGCCGAGCAGGGGAACATCTTCCTCACCACCGGGTCGCTGCTGCGGTCCAACGAGGGCAACGTGCTGATGGAGATCACCGCCGACACGTGCGGCCGGCACGACACCATCGGCGGTGCCTGCAGCCAGGAGTCGAACACCCTGCGCTACGGGCACCACACCAAGCACCAGCACGCCTGCGTCGAGAACTTCCTGATGGCCCACGCGCCCCGCGGGATGGGCAAGCGCGACATGGTGAGCAACATCAACTGGTTCATGAACGTGCCGGTGGAGGCCGACGGCACGCTCGGCATCGTGGACGGCATCTCGGCGCCCGGCCTCTACGTGGACCTGCTCGCGCACATGGACACCCTGGTGGTGATCTCCAACTGCCCGCAGATCAACAACCCGTGCAACGGGTTCGACCCCACCCCGATCCGCCTGGTGGTGACGGGCCCGGTGGCCGGCTGAGCGGAGCCATCCACACCGTCCTCGTCGCGAACCGCGGGGAGATCGCCTGCCGGGTGCTGCGCACCGCGCGGGCGATGGGCCTGCGCGGCGTCGCGGTGCACTCCGAGGCGGACGCGGGCACCCCTCACGTGCGGATGGCCGACGCCGCGGTGCGCATCGGCCCGCCGGCGCCCGCCGAGAGCTACCTGCGCGGCGACGCCATCATCGCGGCGGCCCGCGCCACCGGGGCCGGGGCGATCCACCCCGGTTACGGGTTCCTGAGCGAGGACCCGGCCTTCGCCGAGGCCGTCGAGGCCGCCGGGATCGCGTTCTGCGGCCCCACCCCGGACCAGATCCGCGCGTTCGGGCGCAAGGACAGCGCCCGGCGGCTGGCGCGCGAGTGCGGCCTGCCGCTGCTGCCGGGCACCGACCCGCTGCCGGACGCGGTGGCGGCGCTGGAGGCGGCCCAGGGCATCGGCTACCCGGTCATCCTCAAGAGCACCGCGGGCGGCGGCGGCATCGGCATGGCCATCTGTGAGGGACCGGGCGAGCTGCGCGACGCGTTCGCCCGCGTGACCCACCTCGCCCAGTCCAGCTTCGGGTCGGCCGAGGTCTACCTGGAGCGGTACGTGGCCCGGGCGCGCCACGTGGAGGTGCAGGTCTTCGGGGACGGGCGCGGACGGGTGGTGGCGCTGGGTGAGCGCGACTGCTCGCTGCAGCGGCGCAACCAGAAGGTGCTGGAGGAGACCCCGGCGCCCGGCCTGGACGACGCCACGCGGAAGGGGCTCGCCGCCAGCGCGGTGCGGCTGTGCGAGGCCGTCGCGTACCGCTCGGCCGGCACCGTCGAGTTCCTGGTGGACGCCGAGACCCACGAGGCGTTCTTCCTGGAGGTCAACACGCGGCTGCAGGTGGAGCACGGGGTCACCGAGGCGGTGTTCGGGGTGGACCTGGTGGAGTGGATGCTGCGGCTGGCCGCCGGCGAGGACGTGCTCGCCGGGTGGGACGGCCGCGCGCCGCGCGGCCACGCCATCGAGGCCCGCGTGTACGCCGAGGACCCGGCCCGCGGGTACCGCCCCAGCGTGGGGACCCTCACCCACGTGGCCTTCCCCGCCGGTGTCCGGGTGGACACCTGGGTGGAATCGGGCACCGAGGTCTCGCCGTACTACGACCCCCTGCTGGCGAAGATCGTGGTCCACGGCGAGGACCAGCCGGCCGCCCTGCGGGCCATGCGCGACGCCCTCGACGCGACCGAGCTGTGGGGGCTGGAGACCAACCTGGGCCTGCTCTCGGCGGCCGTCACCGCGGGGCCGTTCGCCGACGGACGGCCGCACACGGCGGTGCTCACCGGGGCCGAGACCCCGTCGGCCACCGTTGAGGTGGTCACCCCGGGGCTGCTGGCCTCGCTGCACGACCACCCGGGGCGGATCGGCTACTGGGCCGTGGGGGTCCCCCCCTCGGGCCCGATGGACGACCGCTCCCACCGGCTGGCCAACCGGGTGCTCGGCAACCCCGACGACGCCGTCGTCATCGAGATGACCCGGATCGGGGCGACGCTGCGGTTCATGGTGGAGGCCGAGATCTGCCTCGCCGGCGCCGACATGGGCGCCACCGTCGACGGCGTCCCCGTGCCGCCACTCACCCCGGTGACGGTGCCCGCCGGAGGGGAACTGCGGATGGGGGCGGTGCGCGGTCCCGGCGCGCGCGCCCACCTCGCGGTGCGCGGCGGGTTCGGCGCGCCCGTGTACCTGGGCAGCAGGTCCACCTTCGCGCTGGGCGGGTTCGGCGGCCACGGGGGCCGCCCGCTGCGCACCGGCGACGTGCTGCGGCTCGACCCGGAGCGATGCGGTCCGGGGGCGTCCCGGCGCCCCGTCGACCCCGCCCTGGTCCCGGCGCTCACCTCGGAGTGGGAGATCGGCGTGCTGTACGGCCCGCACGCCGCGCCGGACTTCATGACCCCGGAGTACGTCGAGCGCCTGCTGAGCGCCGACTGGAGCGTCCACCACAACTCGGACCGCACGGGCGTGCGGCTGGTGGGGCCCGAGCCGGGCTGGGTGCGCCCCGACGGCGGCGACGCCGGCCTGCACCCGTCCAACATCCACGACACCCCCTACGCCGTCGGCGCGGTGGACTTCACGGGCGACATGCCGGTGGTGCTGGGACCGGACGGCCCCAGCCTGGGCGGGTTCGTGTGCCCGGTCACCGTGGCCCGGCACGAGCTGTGGAAGCTCGGGCAGCTGTCCGCCGGCGACACGGTGCGCTTCCGGTTGCTGGACCCCGCCGACGCACGCGCCGACGCACGGCGGCGCGACCGGGAGATCGCGACGCTGCGGCCCGCGCCGCCCCGGACGGGCCCGGACCGCGTGCCCGCCCACGAGGCCGTGCTCGCGCGCCGGCCGGCCGCCGGCGACGCGCCGGAGGTGGTCTACCGGCGCAGCGGCGACGCCAACCTGCTGGTGGAGTACGGCCCGCAGGTGCTGGACCTGGAGCTGCGCATGCGGGTGCACGCGCTGATGGCCGCGCTGGAGGCGCGCGCGGTGCCCGGCATCCTGGACCTCACCCCGGGGATCCGGTCGCTGCAGATCCACGTGGACGACCGCCGCCTGTCGGTGCGCCAGGCGCTCATGCTGGCCATGGCCGCCGAGGAGGGCCTGCCCCCCGTGGACCACCTGCGCGTGCCGAGCCGCCTCGTGCACCTGCCGCTGGCCTGGGAGGACCCCGACGCCATGCTGGCGATCGAGCGGTACATGCGCTCGGTGCGGCCCGACGCGCCCTGGTGCCCCAGCAACATCGAGTTCATCCGGCGCATCAACGGCCTGGACGGCGTGGACGAGGTCCACCGCATCGTGTTCGAGGCGGACTACCTGGTGCTGGGGCTCGGCGACGTCTACCTGGGCGCCCCGGTCGCCACCCCGCTGGACCCGCGGCAGCGGCTGGTGACCACCAAGTACAACCCGGCGCGCACGTGGACCCCCGAGAACGCCGTGGGCATCGGCGGCGCCTACATGTGCGTGTACGGCATGGAGGGCCCGGGCGGGTACCAGCTGGTGGGCCGGACGGTGCCGGTGTGGAACACCCACCGCACCACGCCGGAGTTCGCGCCCGGGACGCCGTGGCTGCTGCGGTTCTTCGACCGCATCCGGTTCTTCCCCGTGAGCCACGCCGAGCTGCAGGAGTGGCGCCGGGGCGTGCGCGACGGCACCCGCCGGCTGCGGATCGACGACGGCGTGCTGGACATCGCCGAGCACCGGGCGTTCCTGGCATCCATCGCCGACCAGGCCGGGGCGTTCCGCGACCGCCAGCGCGCGGCCTTCGCCGCCGAGCGCGAGCGGTGGGCCGCCATGCCCCCGCCGGTCAAGCCGGCGCAGGCGTCCGACACCGAACACGAAGATATCGACGGGATCCGCGTGGAGGCGCATCTCGCGGCGAACGTGTGGAAGGTCCTGGTCGAGCCCGGCGCCGAGGTGCGCGCCGGGGACGTGGTGGCGGTCCTGGAGGCGATGAAGATGGAGGTGGAGGTGTCCGCACCCGCCGACGGCGTGGTCGCCCAGGTGCGCTGCGCACCCGGTGACCTGGTGACGCCCGGGCAACCGCTGATGGTCCTGGCCGAGGCGGTGCCCGCATGAGCGCCCCCTGGCTGGACGACGCCCTGGGCCGCATCGCCGCGTCCCCGGAGGGCGTCTGGATCAGCCGGCCGGGAGATGACGACATCTCTCGCGCCGTGGCGGCGGCCCCCGACGGGCCGCTGCACGGCCTGCTGGTGGGCGTGAAGGACAACATCGACGTGGCAGGGATGCCCACCACGGCCGGCTGCCCGGCCTACGCGTACACGCCCGGCGCCGACGCCCCGGCGGTTGCGCGCCTGCGGGCCGCGGGCGCCGTGGTCGCGGGCAAGACCAACATGGACCAGTTCGCCACCGGCCTGGTGGGCACCCGCTCCCCGTACGGCATCCCGGAGTCGGTGGTGGCCCCCGGGATCATCGCCGGCGGCTCCAGCTCCGGATCCGCCGTGGCGGTCGCCGCGGGCCTGGTGGACATCGCCCTGGGCACCGACACCGCGGGATCGGGGCGGGTCCCCGCCGCGATGAACGCCATCGCCGGGTTCAAGCCCACGCGCGCCCTGGTGCCCACCGCGGGCGTCGTGCCCGCCTGCCGCAGCCTGGACTGCGTCTCGGTGTTCGCGCGCACCTGCGACCTGGCATGGCGGGCGCTGGGTGCGATGGCCGGCGGCGCCCGGCCCGCGCTGCGCGACGCGGTCGCCGACGCGCGCGCCCAGGCGGCGCCCCGCGTGGGCGTGCCGGCCACGGCGCTGGAGTGGTTCGGGGACGCCGAGGCCGAGGCGCTGTTCACCGCCGCGCTGGGACGCCTGGAGACGGTGGGCGCAACGCTCGTCCCGGTCGACATGGCGCCGTTCCTGGAGGCCGCGACGCTGCTCTACGGCGGCCCGTGGGTGGCCGAGCGCCTGGCGGCCGTGGGCGAGTTCATCGCCGCCCACCCCGACGAGGTGCACCCGGTGGTGCGGGACGTGATCCTGGCCGCGGCGGACCGCACCGCGGTGGACGCCTACACCGGCCGGTACCGCTTGGACGCGCTTATCGAGGCCGCGGCACCCGTCTGGGAGGCCGTCGACATGCTCGCGTTGCCCACCGCGGCCATCGCGCCCACCATCGACGAGACGCTCGCCGACCCGCACGGCGTGCAGGCCAAGCTCGGCCGGTACACCAACTTCGTCAACCTCATGGATCTGTGCGCGGTGTCGCTGCCCGCCGGGGCCCGGACCGGCGGCGCGCCCTTCGGCATCCAGCTGGTGGCGCCCGCGTTCGGCGACGCCCTGCTGGCCGCCGTGGGCACGCGCTTCGAGACCACCGCGCCGCAGGCCACCGTGCGCGTGGCCGTGGTGGGCGCGCACCTGGCCGGGCAGCCGCTGAACCACCAACTCGTCCGGCGCGGGGGCAAGCTGATCGCCGCGACGCACACCGCCCCCGGCTACCGCCTGTTCCACCTCACGGGCACCGTGCCACCCAAGCCCGGGCTGGTGCGCGCCGCCGACGGCGGCGCGGCCATCGAGGTGGAGGTGTGGGAGCTGGGCGTCGCGGAGTTCGGCGCGTTCACGGCCGAGGTCCCGCCGCCGCTGGGCATCGGGAACGTGACGCTCGCCGACGGCTCCAGCGTGAAGGGGTTCATGTGCGAGCCCGGCGAGATCACCCGCTTCGGCGGGTGGCGCGCCTACCTGGCCTCGCGCTCCGGCTGATCGCCGGCCGCGGCCCGCGGCCGTCCGCGCCGGCGCCCCACCGGGGCGTCGGCGATGGGCTCCACGTCGTGCAGACCGCCCTCCAGCACCGCCTCCAGCGCCTCCAGCGCGGCCGGGCAGTACCGCTCACCGGCCTCCGCCCGCAGCGCCGCCACCGCGGAGGACGGCGTCTGGCCGGCCTCGCCGGTGCGTGTCTCGAATGCGTCGCACACCGCGAGGATGCGCGTGACGATGGGGACGGTGGAGGACCACTCCATGTAGCGCTCCTCCAGCGCCGCCAGGTGGGTCGCGCGGTCGCGGACCGCCTCGCGGACCTCGTTGGAGAGCGGCGGCTCCAGGGCCACCAGCAGCCCGTCCGCGGCTGCGGCCTGATCGGCGGCCGCCCGCCGGGCCGCGCCCAGGTGGTGCAGCAGCCCGGCGGCCGCCGCCTGCCCCTGCATGCGCGTGGAGAGCCCCATGCGGTCGGCGACCCGCACGCTGAGGGCGGCGACGCGGCGGGAGTGACCGCCGGCGCGGGGATCGCGGCGCGCGGCGGTGGCCAGCATGCCGCGCAGCTCCACGCCCAGGCGCCGCTCCACCGCGGCCACGTAAGGGTCGTCGGCCTCGCCGTGGCCGCCCACGGCGACCGCCCAGGTGTCGAGCACCGCCGCCGACATCAGCAGCAGGATCGCCGCGGCGGCCACCGGCTGCTCCCAGGCCCCGTCCGGGGCCCGCCACGCGGCGGCCTCACCGGACACCAGCGACAGCCCGAGCAGCGGGAACCCGACGGCCACCGCGAGGTCGCGGTACCGGGCCGACCGCCGCCACACGCGCAGGGCGTGGACGCCGCCGTATGCCAGGCCGGCCATGCCCAGACCGCGCAGCGCCACGGTGACCACGCCGTCCGATCCGGGTACCGGCAGGACGTCCGGCGCGGCCGCGGCGGTGACGCTCAGCGCGACGGCCAGGGGAAGCCCGATCGCCAGGCTCACCGCGGCGATCCGGCGGCGGCGGCGCGTCTGCACCAGCGAGGGCCCGGTGAGGCCCACCAGCAGGGCGCCTCCCGGCACGCTCACACCCGCGGTCACCACCAGGGCGGCGCCGAGGGCCGTCACGCGGACGTCGCGCACCAGCAGGCCGGTCACCGCCAGCAGGGCCGCGACGCCGAGCGCCGTGAGGAGCACGGCATCCGGCTGCATCAGGCGCCGCCGGGGTCCTCGGTGGCCGCCAGGGGCGCGGCGGCGGGGAGCATGTGCCCGGGAAGCTCGTCCATGCGGGCGCCCTTCTCGGGCACCACGATCGCCGCCGTGGGAACAACGCCGTCCTGGACCACCCGCTCGAGGGCGGCGAAGGCCTCCGGGTCGTACTCGGTGCCGACGCATCGGTGGATCTCGGCCAGCGCGCGCTCCGGCGGCCACGCCTCGCGGTAGACGCGCGGTGAGGTGAGGGCGTCGAACACGTCGGCCACCGCGACGATCCGCGAGAAGAAACTGATCTCGTCGCCGTCCACGGCGTCCGGGTAGCCGGTGCCGTCCAGGCGCTCGTGGTGCTGGCGCACCGCCTGTCGCAGCGCGGGGGAGAACCCGTCCAGCTCGCCCAGCAGCTCGTCGCCCCACACGGGGTGGCGGCGGATGAGCTCGTACTCCTCGTCGGTGAGCCGGTCGGGCTTCTTCAGGATCCGGTCGGGCACGCGCAGCTTGCCGATGTCGTGCAGCAGGCCCGCCGTGGCGAGGGTGCGCAGGTCACCGGCGCCCAGACCCAGGCGCTCGCCCACCAGCACGGCGAGCACCGCCACGCGACGGGTGTGCTCCTCGGTGGACAGGTCCTTCTCCACCAGGCGGGCCATCAGCGATCGCACCTGGGCGCCCAGGTAGGACTCCTGCTGGTGCACCAGCTCGGCGGCGCGCAGGTCCCCGCCCAGCGGCCGGGACGGCGTGGCCGACGACAGGTCCAGGGCCACGGGGACCCCCACGAGGGCGATGCCGGCGAGGATGGCGACGTCCACGACCCAGAAACCCAGCTGCTGTGACTCGTAGCGTCCCATCGCCACCTGGGCGGCTCCGAGCCACACCAGGCCGACGGCCACCGAGAGGTCACGGCGGCGGCGGGTCATGAGGTAGGTGCTGGACGCACGCGTCGCCAGGAGCGCGAAGCAGGCCAGGCCGACCGCCAGCGAGGTGATGCCGACCGGCCCCAGGGGATCGGGCGCGGGCATCGCGCCCGGCTCGCCCAGGTTCCGCACCAGCAGCGCCGCGATCAGGGCGAGAGCGCCGATGGTGGCGACGATGACCATGCCCACGTGGCGCGGTCCGCGCAGCGCGGGGTGCGAGGCCAGCACCAGCAGCAGACCGCCGGCCGGCAGCGTGAGCGCACCGGCCAGGGACGGTCCCGCATGTCCGTCGGCCACGATGAACCCGGGCGTGCCGGCGCCATGCACCAGCAGTAGCGCGGAGAGCACCGCGAAGGCGCCCCCGATGGCGGCGCTGCGGGCGTCCCCCTGGCGCTCGGCCGTGACACCCAGCAGGCCCGCGGCAACGCCGGCCGCGAGCGCCGCGGCGCCCACGAGGGCCACGTGCTCGGCCGCACCCAGCCCGGCGGTCGCGCCGCCGAACAGGATGAGGGCGTAGAGGGGGGGTATCGAGGCGGCCACCAGGACGATGGCGACGTCGAGCGTGTGCGGGAGTCGGCGACGCATGTGTCCACCCTCACCTTCGGCCCGTCGGCACCCGCTCTTGATCCATTCGGGGATCGCGGGCGGCGCGGGTTCCACGTGTCCGCCCGGGCGGAGGCGCTCGTCCCGGTGGATGGACGCGTCGGCCGATGGCCGCCTCGGCACGCGGGGCTGACCGAACCCACGGGTGAGCCCCCTCCCGTGGGGGGCTCCCCGGGCAACCGTGCTCGCTAGACTCGTTCGCTGGCCCGACCACCGGACGGAGGAGGACGGTCATCGGCCTGCGCGTGATGAAGTTCGGCGGCAGTTCCGTCGCCGATGCGGAGAAGATCCAGAACGTCGCCCGGCGCATCGCCGCGGCGAAAGAGAGCGGCGACGACGTCGTGGCCGTCGTGTCCGCCCGTGGCAAGACCACCGACGGCCTCGTCGCCCTCGCGTACGAGATCAGCGACCGGCCGGACCCGCGTGAGATGGACATGCTGCTCTCCACCGGCGAGCGCATCTCCTGCGCCCTCATGGCCATGGCCCTGCAGGACCTGGGCCACAACGCCGAGTCGTTCACCGGCTCGCAGGCCGGCATCCTCACCGACGGCGCCCACACCAAGGCGCGCATCGTCGAGATCCGTGCGGACCGCCTGCGCGAGTCGCTCGACTCGGGCCACATCGTCCTGGTCGCCGGGTTCCAGGGCATGTCGATCGATGACAAGAACGTCACGACCCTCGGGCGTGGCGGCAGCGACACCACGGCGGTGGCCCTGGCCGCGGCCCTCGGCGCCGACGTGTGCGAGATCTACACGGACGTGACCGGCGTGTTCACCGCCGACCCGCGGATCGAGTCGGGCGCCGTGAAGCTGCCCCGCATCACCCACGAGGAGATGCTGGAGATGGCGGCGATGGGCTCCAAGGTCCTGGCGCTGCGGTCCGTGGAGTTCGCCCGCAACTACGACGTCCCCCTTCACGTGCGCCCTGGATCATCAAGGAGACACCCGACATGGAGCAGGCCATCGTGTCCGGCATCGCGCACAAGAGCGACGAGGCCAAGATCACGATCACCGGCGTGCGCGACCAGCCGGGCATCGCCGCCACGATCTTCACGGCCCTCGCCGACGCGCTGATCAACGTCGACACCATCATCCAGAACGTGGGCATCGACGGCCGCGCGGACCTGTCGTTCACCGTGCCGCTGGACGAGCTGAGCCGCGCCATCGACGCCTTGGAGGCCGCGCGCGACACCCTGGAGTTCGACCAGGTGTCGTCCGACGACCAGATCGGCAAGGTAACGCTGGTGGGCGCCGGGATGAAGTCCAACCCCGGCATCGCCGCGAAGATGTTCCGCGTCCTGTCGGAGCGCGACATCAACATCCAGATGATCGACACCTCGACGATCCGCATCACCGTGGTCATCAACCGCCGCGACGTCGAGCGGGCCGTGCGCGCGCTGCACGACGCGTTCGACCTGGCCTCCGAGGCCGCCCGGAGGTCCAATGTTTAACGTCGCCGTGGTCGGCGCCACCGGCGCCGTCGGCACCACCATGCTCCGGGTGCTGGAGGAGCGGGGCTTCCCCATCAGCGAGCTGCGCCCCCTGGCCAGCGAGCGCAGCGCCGGCAAGGTGGTGGACTACCTCGGCAAGCCGTTCACCGTGCAGACCCTCACCGAGGACAGCTTCGAGGGCATCCAGATCGCCCTGTTCTCGGCCGGCGGCGGCCGCTCCCGGGACTTCGCCCCCGCAGCGGTCGAGGCCGGCGCGGTGGTGGTGGACAACTCCTCGTACTTCCGGATGTTCCCGGACGTGCCGCTGGTGGTGCCCGAGGTGAACGAGGCCGCCATCCAGGGGCACAAGGGCATCATCGCGAACCCCAACTGCGTGGCCGCCCCGCTGGTGGTGGCGCTCAAGCCCATCGCCGACGCCGTCGGCCTGGAGCGGGTCATCGTGAGCAGCTACCAGGCGGTGTCCGGCACCGGCGCGGCGGCCATCGAGGAGCTGCGCGTACAGTCGGCGGGCCACCTGGCGGGCGACGAGCCGGCCCCCTCGGTGTACCCCCACCCCATCGCGTTCAACGCCCTGCCGCACATCGGCACGTTCGACGAGACCGGGTACTCCGACGAGGAGACCAAGGTCATCCAGGAGACCAAGAAGATGCTCGGGATGCCGGACCTCGCGGTGAGCGCCACGTGCGTCCGCGTGCCGGTCCTGAACGGTCACTCGGAGTCGATCCAGATCGAGACCACCGACAAGATCACCGCCCAGCAGGCGCGTGAGCTGCTGATGGCCGCGCCACGAGCCGTCGGCCGGTGTCTACCCGCTCCCGCGGCTCGCCGCCGGGCGCGACGAGGTGCTGGTCGGCCGCATCCGGGAGGACCTCTCCCACCCCCGCGGCCTCGCCATGTGGCTCTCCAGCGACAACCTGCGCAAGGGCGCGGCCACCAACGCCGTGCAGATCGCGGAGTCCCTGGTCACGCGGGGCTGGCTCTAGCCGGGTCAGCCCGTGCGGCACCCCGGGCCGCGGTGGGTCAGTCCGGCAGCGGGGGGAAGCGGATGTCCGCCTCGTCGAATGGGACGGGGCGGCCCTCCACCGGGATGAGCCGGCGCTTGGGCGGATCACCGGCGTCGATCCTCGCCCGGCACGCCGTGCACACCGGGACCTGCAGCGGCCGGTCCTCCAGCCGCGCCACGGCGAATGCCGGCCCGTGGGCGGGGTCGACGGCGCAGAGCCCCAGGAACGGGTTCTCCATCGGCAGCGGCCGGCCCAGGATCTCCCCCGCGTCCTGCACGCGCTCGAGCCCGCGACGCACGCGCAGCAGCGCCCGGTCGTGGTCGTCGGGGGCGGTGCCGGCGACCGCGGTGAGCGCCTCGTCATGGTCGGCCCGTGCGCCGTCGAGCAGCTCGGCCGCCCGCGGGGGCAGCTCCGTGCCGTCGTCCAGGATCCCGATCCGCGCGGCGAGCGCGTCCAGGCACACGCGCAGGCGAGCGCGGGTCTCGGTGGCGGTGGCGCGCGTCCTGCGCTGCTCACGGCGAAGGCCCCACGAGATGGCCCAGGCCCCGCCCAAGAGGGTCAGGCCGATCAGCACGAGCAGCTCGCGAATCCCTGACCGCCCGGACGGCGGCGGCGGCAGGGCGAGCTCGGCCTCGCGATGTCGTCCACGCCGCTGGCGAGGAACGCCCCGCGGATGCTGTCCACGGCGCGCGGGCCGGCGGCGCCGGCCGGGCCCGTGGGCGTGGTGACCACCAGGGTGCCCTCGAACGCGATGAGCGTGCGGATGCGGGCCGCGTAGGCGAACGGGTCCTCGCCGCTGATGGGCGGCACGAGGGCCATCTTCACCGCGAACCCGCGCTTGCGCAGCTCGCCGGCCTTGGTGGCCAGGCGCTTCTCGATATCGCCGGCGAAGTCCCCCATCTGCCCGCGGCTGGCGTAGACGTCGCCCACCTTCAGGGCCGCGACGACCTGCGCGTCCTCCTTCGTGCTCGCCGCGGAGGCGGCGGGCAGGAGGGCGAGGGCGGCGAGCACCGCGAGCAACGCCAGGCGAAGGACCCGCATCGGGGGGATCAGACCGGCTCCGGCCGGATACCCGGCATCTGGGGTCGGATCCGGGCGGCGAGCCGCGACAGCGAACCCACGGCACGGCCCGGCTCGAGGCCGCCCAGGTCAAGGCGCATCAGCGACACCTGGCCGTTGGCCCGCACCGACTGGAAGCCGAACCGCTGCAGGTAGGTCCGGTCGAACAGCGTCTGGTGCGCGGTGAACCGCTCCGCCAGCGACACCTCGTCCGAGTACCGCAGCGCGAAGGCGTCCACCGAGGGGATCCTCCGGGCCTTCAGGTCGGCGAGCGCCTCCAGCAGGAGCCGCTCGAAGGTCCCCACCCGGTCGTCGCCCTCAAGGAACGCGCACGTGATGAGCGCGCCCGCCATGCTCGCTGGCCCCGCCGGCAGCACCCGCGCCCGCGGGAAGGCCGCGGCCGGCCCGTACTGGATCATCCCCCGCTGATCGGCCCCGTCGTTGACCACGCGGCCCCATGGCCCGAACGAACGCTCCACCCCACCCATCCAGCGCTGCTTGGCCCGCGAGTCGGTGACGTCACGTGGGTGCTGCCAGAAGACGCAATCCACGCAGCAGGTCGGAAGCTCCGACCGCGTGGCTCCCGTCAGGGGAAAGACTCGGCTCACGCGACGATTCTAGGGGGAAACGGCCGTGTCGCCCTTTCTGGAGCGTTTTCGACTCGCGCAAGCGAGTCGCTGATTGGCGTCCGGCGACGTTGGCTTCTCATCGCCGTTTCGACTCGCGCAAACGCATCGCTGATTGGCGTCCGGCGACGTTGGCCCCAGGAACCACGGCTCACGCCTGCCTGCAACCAACCAGCTCGGCTCATCCATGAGCCGACTGCTTTTGGCAGTCGTCCACCGGATTGGGTGCTCTGCGGCCGCCTGTGGTCAGCGTCCGCACGGGTACTGATAGTCGAACTGCCTCGGCTTCACCGGTAGCGCGCCAGGGGTGGAAACCGCGCCGTCCCGGCGCGGCAACTCATGGCTGCGGTGCACCACCCTCCGGGGATGCGAGGCAGCCCTTGTGGACGGCGAGGAATGAATGAGGGCGACCCATGGATGGGGAGCTGTGCTCAGTGGCAGCGCAGCCGTCAGGCGTGGTTCCTGGGGCCAACGCCCCCAGACGCGCACATGGGCAGCGCTTGCGCGAGTCGACCAGGCGATGAAAAGCACCGTCTACGACCACAGGTGAAAAGCAGACGGCGCCCCTGCGGGGCGCCGAAACAACTACTGCGCCGCGCACAGCCCGGATCACTCCAACGCCGGATCACTCCAACACCGGATCACTCCAACACCGGATCACTCCAAGCCCGGACCACGCCAAGCCCGGACCCCCTCCCCGTCGCCGGTCCGAAAAGCAAACGGCGCCCTCCGGGCGCCGAAGCAACTCCTGCACTGCTCCAGGCCCGGATCACTCCACGCCCAGAACGACGAAGGGCCGCCTGACGGCGGCCCTTCGCGGTGCTTCTCTGAAGGCCGGCTAGGAGCCGACGACCTCCAGGACCTTGTCGACCGGGACCATGTGACGCTTCCAGTCGAGGGTCTTGCTGTCGATGCCGAGCGCCAGGCCGATGAGCTGCGGGAGGTGCAGCACCGGCATGTTGTACTCGGTGCCGTTCGCGGCCTCCGCCTTGCGCTGGTAGGCGTCCATCGCGAGGTGGCACAGCGGGCACGGGGTGACCATGCAGTCGGCCCCGGCGTCGCGGGCCTGCGAGAGGGCGACGTGCGACTCCTTCAGGGCGACCGCCTCGCGAGCGAGGAGGATCGGGAACCCGCAGCACCGGCTCTTGGCCTCGTAGTCGGCGACCTCGCCGCCGAGGGCGACGATGAGCCGCTCCAGGCTCTGCGGCTGGTCGGGGTCCTCGAAGCCCATCACCGAGGACGGCCGCAGCAGCTGGCAGCCGTAGTACGGGGCCACCCGCAGGCCGTTGAGGCCCTTGGGGCCCTGCTTCTCGAGGAGGGACAGGCCCTCTTCGGTCGCCAGGTACCAGAGCAGGTGGGTGACCTCGCGCGTGCCCTCGTACGGGCGGGCGCCGGCCTTCACCAGCTCGGCGTTGACGCTCTCGAGCAGACGCGGGTCGTCCTTGACCAGCTTGTTCGCCCGCCGCAGGTTGAGCGTGCAGACGTTGCAGATGGTCATGATGTCGACGCCCATCTCCTCCGCCTGGGAGAGGATGCGGACGTTGAGCGTCAGGTACAGGTTCGGCTTGGCCTCGGCGATGTCACCGGCGCCGCAGCACGTGGCCGCGGGCATCGGCAGCAGCTCGATGTCGAGCATGGGCGCGAGCGCCTTGGTCGTCTTGTTCAGCTCCTTGGAGCTGAACTCGGCGACACATCCGGGGTAGTAGGCGAACTGCCGGGCCACTAGATGGTCTCCTTGACGTTCTTCATGAGCTTCTTCACCTCGCCGAGGTTCTTCACCTTGTGCGGGATCGGCGAGGGAGCCTTGCCCTTGCTGAGCATCCGCAGCGCGAACGGAAGGTCCAGCTGCGACTTGATGGGGTTCGTGAACGGCACGAGCAGCGTCTCGTTGAGCTTGCCGCCGGTCCGCATGGAGATGAGGAACGCCTTGGCGTGACGCGCACCGGCGTCCGCCCAGCTCACGCCCTCGGAGAAGGCGATGCCGCCGAGCTTCTCGATGGCGTCACGCGGGTCGACGCCCTTGGGGCAGCGCTCGTTGCAGTACATGCAGCGGGTGCAGTCCCACACGCCGTGCTCGCCCGAGTAGAGCTTGGCCCGGTTGTGCCGCTGCCCGTCGCGCTCGTCACCGGCGAACCGGAAACCCCAGGCGAGGGCCGCGGGGCCCACGAACTCGGGGTCGGCGGCCAGGGAGTTGCACTCCGAGTAGCAGGCGGCACAGAGGATGCACTTGCTCTCGTTGTAGATCTTCTGCATCGCCTCCTTCGAGACGATGCGCTCCTTCTCCGGCGCGGGGCCGTCGGGGATGAGGTACGGCTTCACCGACTTGAACTTGTCCCAGAAGGGGTCCATGTCGACGATCAGGTCCTTCAGCGGGCGGAAGTTCCCGATGGGGTCGACCCGGACCGGCTGGCCGCCGTTCTGGGCCTTCAGGTCCTCCACCTGCGACATGCAGGCGAGGACGGTCTTCCCGTCCGCCTTGCAGGCGCAGGAGCCGCAGATCGCGGACCGGCATGAATACCGGACCGCGAGCGTGCCGTCCTGCTCGTCCTGCAGACGCAGGATCGCGTCGAGGAGCGTCAGGTCCGTGCCGTGCTCAAGCGTGAACGCCTGGCGGTAGGAATCCGGTCCCTGATCGGGCTGGAACCGGAAGATGTCGAACGTGCTCGTGGGCATCAGTAGGACCTCACCTGCGGCTCGTACTTGGTGAACGTGACCTCGGAGTACTCCAGCCGGACCTCGTCGTCCTGCATGTAGGACAGCGTGTGCTTGAGCCAGTTCTCGTCGTCCCGCTCCGGGAAGTCCGTGCGCGAGTGGGCGCCGCGGCTCTCGGTGCGGTTGACGGCACCCGTCACCATGCAGTCGGCCAGGTCGAGCAGGTAGCCGGTCTCGATGGTGTGGATGAGGGACTGGTTGAAGGTGCGGCCCTTGTCGTCGACCACGACGCTCTTGAAGCGCTCGCGGAGCTCGTCCACGACCACCTTGGCCTCCTGGAGCTCCTCGCCCTTGCGGAAGACGCCGACCTTCTCCTGCATCACGTCCGCGAGCTTCTCGCGGATCTCGTGCTGCTTGGGGCCGTTCTCGCGGTCGAGCAGCTCGCGGAGCTTGGCCTCGTACCGCAGCGCGTGCTCCGGCGTGGCCTGGATCCCGCGGCCGTTGAACTCCTGGGCGTAGCCGGCGGCGGCGGCGCCGGTGCGGGCGCCGAACACGACGGCCTCCAGCAGCGAGTTGCCGCCGAGGCGGTTCGCGCCGTGCACTGAGACGCAGGCGCACTCACCGGCGGCGTACAGGCCCGGCATGTGCGGGGCGGCGCCCCAGCTGTCCACGTGCACGCCACCCATGTGGTAGTGGGCGCCGGGACGGATCGGGATGGGCGCCTCGATGGGGTCGACGCCGGCGAAGGCCATGGCGAGCTCCCGGATCTGCGGGAGGCGCTCCATGATCTTCTCCTTGCCGAGGTGGCGAAGGTCGAGCATCACGCAGCCGTCGATGCCGCGCCCCTCCATGATCTCGGTGGCCTCCGACCGGGACACCACGTCCCGGGACGCCAGCTCGAGCTTGTTGGGGGCGTACTTGCTCATGAAGCGCTCGCCATCCTTGTTGAGCAGGATGCCGCCCTCTCCACGCGCGCCCTCGGTCACCAGCACGCCGCTCGGGCTGAGCGTCGTGGGGTGGAACTGCATGAACTCCATGTCCTTCAGCGGCACGCCGGCCCGCAGGGCCAGGCCCATGCCGTCGCCGGTGGAGCTGTGCGCGTTCGTGGACGGGCGGTACACCCGGCCCGCGCCGCCGGTGGCGAGCACGACGGCCTTCGCCCCGATGGTCTCGATGGTGCCGTGGACCATGTCGTAGGCCACGACCCCGCAGCACCCGCCGTGGTCGTCAGGGATGAGCTCCGTGACGAAGTACTCCTCGTACGTCGGGATGTCGTACTTCACGCACACCGTGTAGAGCGTGTGGAGGATCACCAGGCCGGTGAGGTCCGCGGCGTAACAGGTGCGCGGGAAGCCGGCGCCTCCGAATGGACGCTGGGCGATCTTGCCGGTGGTCTCGTGACGCGAGAAGACGGCGCCCCAGTGCTCCAGCTGGATGATCTCGCCGGGCGCGTCGCCACACAGGATCTCGATGGCGTCCTGGTCGCCGAGGTAGTCGGACCCCTTCACCGTGTCGAAGGTGTGGTTGTCGGTGCTGTCGTCGGTCGCGTTGCCGAGCGCGGCGTTGATGCCGCCCTGGGCCGCGCCCGAGTGACTCCGCACCGGGTGCACCTTCGTCACGAGCGCGACATCGACACCGGCTTCGTGCGCTGCGATCGCCGCGCGCATCCCCGCCAGGCCGGCCCCGACGACGACGACGTCATGGGTGTGCAAGCTTCCGCCCCCCGCGTCCTGTCTTAGTTGGTGGAAATGGACGTTCTCCCGACCGCGGAATCTACCGCACTATGGGCGTTCTGCCCCGGGACAACCGACCCCGGAAGCGCCGGATTCGGGGCATCCGTCCCGCGACTGCGGAGGAGCCGCATCCGGCGCGCGCGAACGGGCTCCGCTCGCGGCTCGACCGGTGCGGCCGGATCGGCCCGTCCCGGTATAGTCCACGGGTCGCTCGCGGCCGGGTCCGGTCCCCTCACGGCGCCCCCGTTTCCGGCGAAGCCACACGGCGCATCGTCCGGTACGCGTTCGACTACGCTCGTCAGAGCGGCCGCGGCGGTTTCGTGGCCGTCAACAGGGCCGAGAGCATGAAGTGCACGGATGGCCCGTTCCTCCGCACCGCGACGAGGGTCGCGGCGGGAGGCAGGGACATCGATGAGCGGATCGTCGACAAGATGAACGAGGTGAACGCCTGATGAGTGTTCTGCGAGTCGCAGTCACCGGCGCGGCCGGCCAGATCGGCTACGCGCTGCTTCCCCGCATCGCCGCAGGGGAGATGTTCGGGAAGGACCAGCCCATCGAGCTGCGACTCCTTGAGATCCCCGTCGAGCAGGTCCAGAAGGCACTGCAGGGCGTCGCCATGGAGCTGGACGACTGCGCCTTCCCCCTGCTCACCAAGCTGGTGTGCACCGATGACCCCCGCGAGGCCTTCGGCGACGCGGACTGGTGCCTGCTGGTGGGCTCCAAGCCCCGTGGCCCGGGGATGGAGCGCGCCGACCTGCTGAAGGACAACGGCAGGATCTTCATCGCGCAGGGTGACGCCATCGACGAGGTCGCCGCCGACGGCTGCACCTCCGTGGTGGTGGGCAACCCCTGCAACACCAACGCCATGATCGCCGCCTCCCGCTTCAAGCGGCTCCCGGCGTCGAGCATCACGGCGATGACCCGCCTCGACCAGAACCGCGCGGCCAGCCAGCTGGCCCAGAAGTCCGGTCAGCCGGTCACCTCCGTCGACGACATCGTGATCTACGGCAACCACTCGCCGACGATGTTCGCCGACTTCTTCCACGCCACCATCGGCGGGAAGCCGGCCACCGAGGTCATCACGGACCACGCGTGGCTGAAGGAGGACTTCCTCCCCAAGGTCGGCAAGCGCGGCGCCGAGATCATCGCCGCCCGCGGCCTGTCCTCGGCGATGTCGGCGGCCAACGCCCTCATCGACCACGTGAAGTCCCTGTACACGCCCGGCGACGACATCCACTCGATCGCGGTCCCCTCCGACGGCACCTACGGGTTCGCCGACGGCGTGTGGGCCTCGGTGCCGGTGAAGACCGTCGCCCCCGGCAAGTACGAGGTCGTGAAGGGCATCGAGCACGACGAGTTCGCCACCGCCAAGATCCAGGCCTCGAACGAGGAGCTGGTGGGCGAGCGCGAGACGGTCGCCGAGCTCCTGTAGTTCCCCTCGTTGTTGTGGGGGAGGCCTGCCTCCCCCACAACAACTTGGCCTGGAGTGATCCGGGCTTGGAGAGGTGCAGCAGTTCCTTCGGCGCCCGGAGGGCGCCGTTTGCTTTTCACTTGTGGTCGAAAGACGGTGCTTCTTATGGCCGCCCAGCCTCGCGCAAGGTTTGGCGCTGAGAGGCGTTCGGCGACGGTGGCCCCAGGAACCACGGCTCACGCCTGCCTGCAACCAACCAGCTCGGCTCATCCATGAGCCGATTGCATTTGGCAGTCGTCCACCGGATTGGGTGCTCTGCGGCCGTCTGGGATC
>LNFM01000381.1_pt1 | contig 116202 bp, 107 predicted proteins | sample 596031 | NCBI WGS metagenome assembly LNFM01 (sample SAMN04254537, study PRJNA301005) | activated carbon metagenome | isolation source: dual media filters at the Ann Arbor, Michigan drinking water treatment plant | place: USA: Ann Arbor | reverse complement strand
GCGGCCGAGAGACTCTCTCTCAACCTCCAACCCGTCACGAAGCGAAGCGCCGCCCTCTTCCTCTAAAGGGGGCAGCGCAACGGACCGGCGAACCGGAAAGGCACGGAAGCGCAAAGCCGGAGATACGGAAAACCGCATCCCCGGTTTCGCGGAAATCAGGCAGCTCGATCAAGCAGCCTCTTGGCCTTGCCCTCCATGTCGAGGCGGGCGTCCTGATGCGGCTTGTCGCGCGCGACGGCGGTGATGCCCTGCACGAAGTCGAAGATGGACTCCGGAGGGCGGCCTTCCTCCGCCAGCACCCTGTCGATGATCTTGCCGGTCTCGGCCTTGGAGAAGCCGCGCCGACGCAGGAAGTCAGTGCGGTCTTCGTCCGTCCTGGCGACGATCCGCTCGCGGGCCGCCTTGATGCCGTTGACGAACGGCAGGGGCGAGGAGTTCGCGAAGTTCAGCAGCGCCGGGGCCGCCTCGTGCGCAAAGCGATTGGCCGCATATTTGGAGTGGCGGATGGTGATTTCCTCGAAATCCTCCACGCCCCACAAATTGCGGTTCTGGCAGACCGCCCGGAGATAGAAACTCGCCATTCCGAGCGTCTTGGCGCCGACCTCGGAATTCCAGCAGTAGAAGCCCCGGAAATAGAGATCCGGCGACCCGTCCGGCAGACGCCCGGCCTCGATCGGATTCAGGTCGTCGACCAGGAACAGGAAGACGTCGCGGTCGGAGGCATAGAGCGTGGTCGTATCCTTGGTGATGTCGACGCGCGGATTGTAGATGCCGGTCGACCAGTCGAGCACCCCCGGCACCTTCCAGCGTGTGTCGCCTGTGCCATTGCCGGCGATGCGCTGCACCGCCTCGACCAGTTCGTGGTCGAAGATCCGGCCGTAGTCCGGGCCGGTGACGGCGCGCAGCTCGACCCGGCCGTTGTCGGTTTCGAACGTCTTGATCTGCTCGGTCCGATTGGAGGTCAGGCCGTATTGCAGGTTGATGGCGGCGAGCGCGGCCGGGAGCTGCGCAAATAGGCGGCTGGTGCGCCGACCAGGCTGGCGAGCTGGCCGAAGGACCAATGCGTGGGCGCGATTGCCGCATCCGTGCCTGGCAGAATCAGGCCCAGTCGCTCTGAGTCACTGCGGTTTGCCTCGACATGGATGAGCGCGCTCTCCACCACCCGCGTCCGGCTGCGTTCGGTGCGGTCGCGGACCGTGTGGGCCAACTCGGACAAGGAAAGGTAGCGCTCGTCGGCCGGACGCGAGAACCACTCTGACGAGACGCGGCCGACCCGCTCGCCACGGCCGACATCGACCTTGTAACCGCCGCTGGTGACACGGCGCGCATCGAGAACTTGCATGTTCATGGGACCAAACTCCATGACGGGCGTCGGAAACCTCTTCTCCAACCTTCAACCCGTCACGGAAAACCGGACCGCTCTCTCACTCTCAGCAGGGCGTTGCGGGGCAGCCGCCCCGCAGAAGGGGTCGGCCGAGACCGCAGGGCTCGGAACGCAGGGGAAGGCCTTCCCCTCCTGGCGCGGATGTAAAAGGTGATCCGAAGAGCGGTCGTCGCTGTTTGCTCAGGTCCGTTTGAGGCGAACGCGTTTCGTAAAACGGCAGCTCATTTGATCTGGCACGTTTCCTTGCCATACGAAGAATGATACAAATCCTCGGATAACAGGCCCTATGTTCCGAGTTTCCGTATCGTGCCATCATCCATGTCCCAACGCCAGATTGCCCATACCGTGCTGACCGCGCGCGGAATTTCGCGCCTGGCAGAGCTGCGTGAAGCGGGTGTAACGGCGGCCACCATGAGCCGGATGGAACGTGACGGCGAGGTGCTTCGCCTCGCGCGCGGACTTTATCAGCTTTCCGACGCGCCCCTCGACGTTCACCACAGTCTCGCAGAGGTCGCCAAGCGGATTCCCAAGGGCGTCGTTTGCCTCGTTTCCGCCTTGGCGTTCCACGGGCTGACCGATCAACTGCCAAGGAAAGTTTGGCTCGCCGTGGGTCAGAAGGACTGGTCCCCGAAACCCGGGGGCACGCCTATACGGCTGGTACGTTTCACAGATCGCCTTCTCACGGAGGGTGTTGAGACCCACTTGATCGAAGGGGTGACTTTGAAGGTCTTCGGCGTCGCAAAGACGATCGCCGATTGCTTCCGGTATCGGAACAAGATTGGCCTGTCCGTGGCGATCGAAGGCCTTCAGGAAGGGCTGCGCCAGCGCAAGACGACGCCGGGCGAGATTGCCAGGCAGGCTGAGCGAGGAACGGTCGCCACGGTCATTCGGCCCTATCTCGAGGCACTGACCGCCAATGGCTAAGGGTATGGAGAATATCGGCGCCTCAGTTCGCGCCCCGCCTGTCGCAGATTGCCAAAACGAGGTGATGGTGGACCGGGCGGGCGCGGACTGGAATTCTTGACCTTGGAGCCAATTAGTCATATATGATCGGTTTATCGATGTTTTGCATCATATATGGATGATTGAGATGGGTTCTCCCAAGGCGAAGCCAGCACTGGAACGGCTGGGCCAGGATATCCGCAACGCGCGGCTGCGGCGTGGCATCGCCGTGGCGGATCTCGCCGTGCGTGCGGGAACCTCGCCAAGTTCCATCGCCCGCCTTGAACGGGGTGATCCGGGCGTTGCCATCGGAACGCTTGCCGACGTTCTCGTTGTGCTGGGCCTTCTGGAGCGGCTCGCCGACCTGATCGATATCCGCAAGGACGATCTGGGGCTGGCGCTGGCAGCGGAGCACGGACCGCGCAGGGGCCGCTCCTTCGCGGCACGGCTGAAAAAGCAAAAGGCTCAGACGGAGGAGACGCAGGATCGGCAGGACGTTGTGGACCCTGACGGGGCTTCCTTCTGATGGCCGATTTCGTTGCCCATGTCGCGCTTGGCGAAGGCCGGACATCGGTCGGCCAGTTGCGTTTCACCCATGCCGGGCCGCGGCAGTTCTCTACTTTCGCTTATGGTCCCGAATGGATCGAAAATCCGCGCGCCTTCGCCATACAGCCTGATTTCCCTCTTGAGGCCGGCCCCTTCCACACGTCGGGACAGCCCGGAAATATGCGTGACGCGTTGGCCGGCGTTTTCGCCGATTCCGCCCCGGACAGTTGGGGGCGCAGGTTGCTCGAACGTGCCTATGGCAATGGTCTCAACGAATTCGAGTATCTGACGCTTTCCGATGATACCTGCCGGCAAGGCGCGTTACGCTTTCTGGATGACAAGGGCGAGGTCATTCGCGGCAAGGCAGCGGGCGCCGTTCCGCGTCTGGTCGATCTCGAAACCATCACGGCGATCGGGCGAGCCTATGAGCAAGGCAAGGAGATCTCGCCCGAGGAGATGCAGGCGCTGGCCGGCGCCGGCGGCTCCGGCGGCGCTCGCCCAAAAGCCAATGTCAGGGACGGCGATGTGCTGTGGCTGGCCAAGTTCACTTCGGTCCACGATCAGCAGCCGATCGAGCGCGTCGAGGTCGCAACCCTTCGCCTGGCGGCAGCCTGCGGTATCCGCACGCCCGAGACACGATTGGAGTTGGCCGATACGCCGTTCCCGGTCGCGCTGATCCAGCGGTTCGACCGGCGTAGGGCCGCAAGAATTCCATACATCTCCGCGCGCACCGCACTCGGCAAGACGGGAGCCGAACTGGGTTCTTATACCGAGATCGTCGATTTCATGCGGGCTTACTCACCCGATCCTTCCGACGATTTCCGTGAACTCTACCGGCGTCTGATCTTCACGATCCTCGTGTCCAACAAGGACGATCACCTGAAGAACCACGGCTTCCTCTATGTGGGGGCGGGTCAATGGCGCTTGTCGCCGGTGTTTGACGTGAATCCGGCGCCGGACCGCAACCCGTACCTCGAGACGGCGATCCTTGAGGGAGGGGCCCACGATCGGTCGATCAATCTTGCCCTGGAAGCTTGCGAGTTTTTCGAGATTCCCAAGGCCGAGGCACGGGAGATCATCCGAACCATGGCGCAGCGTGTTTCGGACGGATGGCGTGAAGCCTTCAGACAGGTTGGCGTTTCTGGCGCGCTGGCGCGTGACTATGAGGCTGCTTTCGTCGGCGCTGAGATGGAAACGGCGCACGTTGTTTAAGTCATATTTGACGGATAATACCCGATAATTCATCAAAAATGACTGACATCAAAGGCCGATCCGCCTCATGAACTCTGGTTGCGCTGCTCAATGGTCATGGGACGAACCAAAGAACCATGAACCAAGGGCACCGTACTCAAGACTTCAAAAACGCGTGCGTTGATATCGCCATGGTTCGATCAGGCGCCCGTGACGGTCGGGTTTCTTCCGAACGATCTCCGCCGAAAGAACGTCATCTATCCGCGCGCGTGCTGCCTCCTCTCTCAAGACCAGCGTTTGCCGCTTTTCAAAGTCATGCTCCCATAACAGCGCCTCCTGGCATTCGAGGACGGGGACCCTTTCGGCGAGTACTTTCGGATGCGTGTGCAGCCAGCGTACAAAGGCGATAGCATCCGATGTTCGCTGCCATAGGTCGCCGCACTGATTCAGATAGTCGCGGGCTGTCTCGGGTTCTGCAAGGTTCGAGCCGTGCCAGATCGCAATCGCTGCCGGCTCGGAGTTCCCTGACAGCATCTCGGCGATATAGCCGTTCGCAACAAAGCCATGGCGCAGCCTAGTCGCGGCAGAGACGGGATCACCGGCCTTCAGGTGCAGCAGGGCATGCTCATAGTGATAAGGCGGGTAGTGTGCGGCTTCATCGGTGAAAATGCGCTCGGCCTTTGCCGTTTCGCCAGCGCGAAGATATTCCGGACCAATCAGGTAGCGGATGCCCTGATTGTCGTTCGGATTCCAGGCAAGCATCTTCTCCATCAGTCGTAGAGCGTCCTTGCGCTGGCCAAGCCGGAGCTGCGACAGGACGGCGCCATGCGCCGCGCGCAGAAAGGGGCGGTTTTCCAGGAAGCCCCATTCGATCAAACCGGCGTAGCCAGCGGGGATCGCACGCTCACCTACTTCCAGACCTTGAAGGCAGGCTTGGAGTGCAAGCTTGGGCTTGCCTTCTTCCATGAGCGCAATGCCCAGATGGGCATGGCCATCGATGAAGTGGGGGCGACGATCGACAAGCGCCTTGAGCGTCTTGACGTACTTTGCAGGCGCGAGCGCCCCGCCGTCGCGCTGCTCAAGCGCATCATCCAACTCTTCGACGATCCGATCATAGTCGTCAGCATGACGGAAAACACCGCCGTCATCGAAGATTTCAAGCGTGATCATAGAGTATCTTCGTATCTTCCAGAATTGGAGGCTATGCCGAACGCCTTAGATTCACAGGAGAATTTAAAGTTGACGCGGATCAGCTGAAACCGGAGGTTTCCGTAGCCATAGCGACCACCATTGTGGATCATCAGCATGAATGGCTAGCAGTAAAGCAGCGTGGTTGCTGATCTCGTCCGAGATGTCACCATCGTTGGCGATTTCGCAAAGGATTTTCAAGCCGTCAATCAGAGAGGGAATAATTGCGAACAGTCCGTAACCAGAAGAGCCGCGTTCAAATCCCCGATCATCCACAAAATGCAGGAGCGCAACTACCTCTGCCTTTCCGAAGCTCATTACCTCGGTCTGACGCGGGCTGCGGATGGACCATGGAACCTCGTCGCTAAAATATCCCTCGTCCGCATGGCCCATAATGCGGACAAGACCGCGATATACGGAAAAGGACGCATTGGAGCCACGTCGGCGAAATTCCCGGAAAATGGCCTCCCATGTCTCGGTTTCCCGACGAAAGCGTGCGAGAAGCACCCGCGTGCCGAGGTCGTGGGTCCCGGAATCCGTGTCTACGGCCCAGGCTAAAGCTGTCTCAAGATTTATCCGCGGGGGTTCGCCGAGAAGTGTAGGTAGCAAGACCTTCTCAAACCCGTGTCCATCGAACCTATTCCAATCCTGTTTCGAAAAGGTCACGGTTGTGCCGGCGGTTCCGGAACTGTGCGAGCGGGCTTCCTCCCTCAGGTCCACCCACCAAGCACACTCGGCATCAGGGTCGTAGACAACGCCGAGAGTGGTGAACGGATGCCGCGCCCAGAAAGTGAGCTGCGCTCTGGTCGCCGAAAACTTACAGGTCTGCGCTCGGCAGAAGCTCCGACCGGCTTTAATCTGTAGCGCGATCTCCATTGGAGTGACTTCCTCGTCGTCCACGAGGAGGACGAAGGCGTCGTGGCCATAATCACTGGCGCGGTCGATCTCTTTGAAAACGCAGTTTGCGTCCTCCACCACCGTGCGAACGTGGGCTACGCCTCTGCGCTCAATAGCGTTTGTGCGCTTCCGAATGGGCAGCCTGCGCTGCTTTCCGGGCGCGTTGGCGCTTCTCACTTCACCTGTCTTCGATACCCGCTTCATCCGAGAAACCGATTGTTCTGATGCCATTCAAGCGCCTCCACAGAGGGGCTCGCGTTAACCTGCTTAGGTTGGATAAGGTGCTGACCATGAAGCTCATAGTAATGTCGACCGTTGTCGAAATCTTCCTTTAAACGTCGTCCCACTTCAAACCGCCCATCTGTTGTGGCCGTAACATATCCAAGGTCGAAAAGACGGTGTATGTCCGTCCGCAAAAGTATTCCATTATTTAGATTGTGGGATCCTCCGTCCGAGAAGGCCCTAATGTGGGCCGCATCGAGAATCGGTAAGGTCTTCTCGCCTGTCACCGCACACCTTCGTTCATAGGTGTCGGTCACAGCGATGCGGAACGTTCCCTGACCGAGGCGCGGTGCGACGAGCCGAGGAGGTCCGAAACGGACAATCTCGTCCGATGTTGAGAGCTGTCGCGCAGCAAGGCGGATCTGAATCGCGTCCCACAAACCTCGCCCTTCGGGCTCATCGGTATCGAATCCCTTACCCACAACAATGCTGGGCGCCCAGGACTCCGGAACAGGGATCCAGTCCTCGGGCGGAAAAAAGAAGGGCTGCTCCAGAAGTCGGCAACCAATTTGGGGATCGGCTCGCGGATCGAAAGGCTCACGCCGGTAACGAGCAACGCGCTCACGCATCTGCCGCAGGGAGCTCGCACCGTTCGACTCGCCAAAAGCCTCCCAAGCCAGCGATGTGGGTGCGAGCGAGGCGTGGGCAAATATTCCCCCGCCGACAATGAAATTGTTGGGACTGTGCAGTTTAAACAGGAAGAGCTCACCGGGGCGAAGCGCGCGGAATTTGGTGCGTCCGCTCGGCTGCCAAAAATTAACTTCCTCGATTTCTGGCTGGTGGGAGAGGTAATCATACCAGTCTTTATCGGTCATGCCGACGAATAGCTTAACCATTACCGCTCGTCACCCCACGCCGCCCGCGTTGCGGTCGGACCCTCGATTTCGCCAAGGACGACGTTTGTGATCCACTCCCGCAATCGTACGCCTGCCATTTCCGACGACCCGAGCCGATTTACCAAGCGACTTAGAAGTTGGTTAACACGCCAACTTTCTTTTACTTGTAAATCACGCACTGACATCTCTATTCTCCCAGCCACTACGCTATCTTGCGAGAACGACGCTGACCGCGTAGACCCGGTTCCGTGATGTGGAGGGGAGCAAAGCGGTCCTATAATAGAGGTTCAATCTCTCCAGAAAAGCCCATTTCCGAAAGGAAGCGCGAGGGGCCTTTCGACCAACCCCGATAGTTTGCTGCTCGGGACAAAATTAAGCGCTCCCGAGTCCGTGTTATTGCAACGAAACAATTGCGGCGTTCTTCTTCCATTTCTGGGGACGCGCCACCTTTGTTGACGCTCTGCCACGACGGCATGACGGATTCAGCGAGTCCCGCAACATAGACGATATCGAATTCCAGTCCCTTCGAGGCATGAACCGTCAGGAGGGTAACGGTCGAGGGATCACGCGGTGGTTCTTTGGAGCGCAGCGCCAGTCCTTGAATCAGCTCGTCCAGATCAATATCGGCACCTTTTTCAGCCCGGATCTCCTTCACGCATATGTCCCACGCAGCCTTATCGTCTGCCGCATCGCTGACAACGCCCTCAGCGCTGGTCGCTGAATCGACGAGTACGGGGATGGCTTCTCTGACGACCTGCCGCCACGCTGTGCGGGATTGTGCCAGACGAACAGCGAAGGCACCGAGCTTCGATCCAATGGCATTGTTCAGGGCGACGCTTGTTTTTCCCCAATGCTCGACATTCGACAATCCTGCAGCCTCTGCCTCGGCGGCTAGGATCGCGGGGTCTAAGTCCTGCCCGGCGACACGATTGGCCGCGTCTACTAGCACTTTGAAGACGCGAATGTCCGTGGGCCGCAGGGCTTGGTCCAGGCAGGCCTGCAGCCAGGTGAATTGCGGCGAAATGAAACGGTCTCGCCGCTGCGCGATTACCGCCTTGACTCCCTTCGACTGCAACGCCTGCTGAATGGGAACGAGGAGCGACCGGGTACGAGCGAGGACGGCGGTTTTTCCCCATATCGACGGCTCGCTTTCGGATATCTCAGTCGCCAAACCCTCGCTTTCCGCACTATCTGACTCGAAGAGGCGCAGACTGATCGATTTCGGCATCGCAGCTTTAGCTGCCACAAGGGGCTTCTTTCCCGGCGTACGAAAGGTGTTGTGGGCTACGAGAAGGTTGGCTGCGCCGACGATCTCTGGCGGGCACCGGTGGTTTTCTACGAGCTGAATCAACTCGGGCCGGAAATCGGCACGCATCTTTTCTATTTGCCGATAACTTGCCCCCGCCCACTGGTAGATGATCTGGTCATCGTCTGCCACGGCGAATAGGTTTTTGAACCCGTCGCCAGCGGCGAGCTGGATGAGGCGATACTGCGCTGGTGTTGTATCTTGAAACTCGTCTATCAGCCAATACGGGTATGTCCGTCTGGTCCGTTCCGCCACCCCGGGAACGTCTCGCAGAAGTCGACAGGCGCCAAGGATCAGACCGTTGAAGTCGATCGAATTGCGTTCAGTTAAGGCTTGCTCATAAATTTGATAGACGCGCGCGATGGCTTCGCCACTCCGCGCGTCTCGAAATTGAGAGGCCGCTTTTTCTGGTACGACAAGGCGCGATTTTAACTGATCGATCGTTTTGAGCCAGCGAACATCGTCTGGGTCAACTGCTTCCGTCTTCGCTGCGACTGCAAGAGCATCGCTCAGCAGCGCCTCCCGATCGGCATCCTGATCAAAGATGGCGAAGTCGGGAGACATTCCGAGGTGCGAGCCGTGCTGGCGAAGCATCTGCGTGCAGAACGCATGAAAGGTTCCCATGAAGGCACGCTCGGTCAACCCCGGCACGAGTAACTCAACGCGCTCTCGCATTTCTGCTGCTGCCTTGGTCGTGAAGGTCAGCGCGAGAATGCGGAAGTTCTTGCCGCGGCTGTCGTCGAGGATTTTAGCAATCCTAGAGGTGAGGACGCGCGTCTTGCCAGATCCGGGTCCCGCAAGCACAAGTACCGAATCATCCCCCCATACCGCCGCCTCCTTCTGGATTGGACTGAGGCTTGCAAGGATCGCTTCGAGTTCGGGGGTCATTAGGCACCTCCTTTCAGAGATTGAACGAGGTCCACGAACGGCTTCGGCATTTTTAATGCTAGGTCGGCGTTGGTTTCGATTTGAAGCCCCAAGCGGCTCACGCAGGCGATCTTTTCGTTTTTCAGTCGCTTTACAAATTCGTCCTGGGGACATGTGAGCGCAGAGTTGGTTGTTGCCTCAGCCAGAATCGCGCGTAGTCGTTGCTCGTGTCCGTCAGCGATCAGTTGGCTTTCCAGGTCGTTTGGGGGTGGGAGCGTTGAGACACGCCCCTCGAGGTCAGCATCCACAAAGCCACGCTTAATGAGCTGCGCACGAAATTTTACGGCTTCACCGTCTCCATCCGTAATCATCCACCACGGAATCGCGAAGGATGTCGCCAGCGCCGGATAGATTGCGGCGTCGCCGTTGTTTTGAAAGTCGATGACGGCGACGCCGTGACGATCGAGGGGGTAGTCCAAGGCTCGACCGATCGCGTGCAACAATACGTACTCGGATTGCCCTTCAACGAGGACCCAACGGCGCGCGAAAAAAATCTCGCCCCGGACGCGACGACCAAGGAAAGAAAGCTCGTGCTCCTCTTGCGGCGTCACAAGGCCGCGCGAGCGGTGGCGCAGGTCTGAAATCGCTCCAGCAATTGCCGCTTGGTCGCCATTCGCTTTGAAGCAACCAGCCAGTTTCTCAGCAATCGTCGGATCGAACCACGTGGTAGCGTCAATCCTTCCTGTGGCAGGGTTTTTGACAAGCATCGTGCCTTGGTGCGCGGCGAACTGTGTAACGCCGTCGTTCCATGGCAAGTCGGAGGCAACCGACCGAGGCATGAAGGCGAGTTCGGTTTGTCCATCTTGCAAACGGACGAGGCGCAGATTGTGCAAGGGCACGTTCTGAACGAAGTAGGGCGAATGGGTCGTGACGAGCTTCTGTCCAGGCAGCTCGCTAACGCGCTCCCACAGAGTCCGCGCGGCTTGCGGATGAAGATGCGCTTCCGGCTCTTCCAAGAGAAAGATGGGTTCGGTGCCAGGCTGTTCCTCTTCAAGTTGCTGAAACGCCGCAGCTTGGAAAAGGAAAATGACAGACAGACTTTGAAGACCCTGACCATGGTGATCAAGAGGGAGCCAGGGGCGGAGTTCTTCGTTCTTCAGCACTACGGCGGCACGCGAGATCAGGTCCCACGTGTTCATCGGCAGCATTCGTAGCCTTGCGTCGCCTTCGCTCTGACCAACGGCTATTTTGGCTGCCTGGCTAATCGTCTTCGCGATATCAGCAAGTCGTGGGTCGGCAGCGAGTAGCTTGCTATCGAGACAGTCGAGGGTCGTCTGCACGTCTGCTTCGATAGCGGCCGGTATTCTAATGGACTTGAGTAGCCGTCCCCACAGCGCGGACCGAGGTCCAAACTCGTCGGCGGCGTCACGGAGGGCGGCCAAGTAGAACAAAGGAGCGTAAGCGAAGAAGCCTGACAGGTTCGTGGCGCGTTGGGATTTTTGCGTGAGGGGCTGGCCGGCGGCGTCAAGGAATTCCCACGCTGGCTCGAAAGCCTCAGACTCCTGGTTCCATTCGCAAGTTACGCGCAGCGAAATCAAGTTCCGGCCAGCATCACTCAATACGACTAGATCATCCAGGGCCGCGACCATGTCGGCATCCCAAGGTTCGGGCGCCTTTTCTTCCAGACGGAGAAGCACACGAACCGGAGGCGCCGTCTTGGGATCGTGCGTCTCACCGGGCGAATGAACGTCGTGCTCGGTAAACCCCGTGCCGCGCCTTCCCCAGCGCCGGGATAGGGCGATCCGGACTGCTTCGAGTATCGCAGTCTTTCCGGTATTGTTGGCGCCGATAAAAACCGTCGTGTCTTCTAGATCCACGTCAAGGGCTTGAACACATCGAAAGTTTTCAATTCGGACTTGGCTTATTTTCACTGTGCTCCCCCCGGAGGTCGATTAGCTGATCTCCATTTCTATCGGTTTCATCTCTAGCAGCAAGAAACACAGGTTTTGCCTAACGCAGCCGGCCGAGAGATTCAGCTGCCCTCGATCGCAAGCGACTTGCCGCTGAAGACGATGAGGTTGTCCGGCTCAGATGCAAACCACGCGTAGCTACCCCAGGCGAGGCTACTCACCGTCTTGCGGAAGGGCTGGCCAGCGCGATCAAGATAAGCGGTCACGAAGGCAACGTGCTCGGATGGAAAACCGGCACCCTCCGAAATCTGGAGCAGAGCGGTCTTGCGCGCTTCATTCACTGGCCCATCGGTGTGTACCACCTCGACGAAGACCAGCAGGGGATGGGCGGGACCCAGGTCTACCAGCACAATGTCGGGGAGGCTCTTGTCGGCCGGGATCGTCAGGCCGATCGCCTTGGCCAGTTCGTCATCCCGCGCGACAACCTTGTTACCGCTCTCGCTCAAGGCGATCACGCCAGGCTTCTTAAGGAATTTCGGCGCAAAGACCTCGATAACGGCCTTTGAGATGTCCGCGCTGGGGCCAGTAGTCATCCGGCGGGTTTCGCCGTTCGGAAAAGTAACGAGCTCATACTCGCCGCCGCCGGCCGCGCCTTTGCGGACGATAGCGATACGGGCAAGCGCGCCGGCGTTAAGGTGCTTTGCCCGCCAGGCGGCCGCCTTTGCGATGAATGTTGCCTCGTCCAGATCGGGTGTCAGCAGCGCCGCGAAATCGGCTTGCAGCGCATACCGCCCGGCCGGCGATGTCGTCGATAATCCAGGCCGCTCGATCACCGCACCGTTCTGGATAAGCGCATATCGGATCGTGTCGTCGCGGATCGATTCCCGCGTGTTTACTGCGTACCAGCGGCCCGGCACGTCGGCCTTGCTCGGCCGGATCGACGCCTTCGCCCACTCCAGCCGCGCGTCGTCGCCGGTCTGGCCGGCCTGTTGGTCGGTCATGCGAGTGACCTGATCCGGACGTATCCAGTTGTCCGTTCCTTCCACAGCACCGGCGTAAATCATAACGAAGATGGTCTTCGCCGAAATCTCCCAAATCGAGCGATCGCGGTTGGCCGATCCCTCCGGAAAAATCACCGGTAGACGGGCATGGATTTCGTTCCAAGGGAGAAGCGACGGGAGGCTCATGCCTTAAGTCCATAGGCGCCGCGCAGGGCCTTCTCTATTGCGGCTCGCGTCGCGCCCCGCTGGACCAATTGCTCGATCGGGGCCATGGCGGAAGCCGGGGGCAGAGGGATGGCTTCCAACTCGAAGGCGGAAACAGCGACGCTGCCGCTGATGCAGCGGAACACCTGATCAATCGTCTCGCTATTCAGCACGGCAGCGACGGCGGCCGGCGAGACCTTCGGCACGCCCACCGCGCGCACCATATTGAGGTGGTTCTCGACGACAACGCCGCCATGCGTCTCTATGAATTCCCGCGACAGCTCAGCCGCGATGAGGCGGCGCTGCTGCTCCTTAGCAGTGGTGCGCTGGACCAGCACACAGCTCCGGTCGACAACCAGCCATTCATCGCCCTTTTCAGGTTTGAAGAAGGGAGCATGGTTCTTCTTGTCGGCGCGGAACACGAAACGGCCGTCGGCGGTCACAGCTTCCGCCCAGATGAGGGGATGGAGGCCCCGGCCGGCTCTGGCGCGCATTTGTGGCTTGAAGCGATTCCATACGAGCGGGCCTGTTGAAACCTCATAGCCCCAGTCAGCCAGCCGAGACGGCAGATCTTCGGCCGCGGCGATCAGCGCGACGTGAGCGGGCTCCCGCGGCGCGAGCCAGGGTGCGGTCGCGTCGGCGGGCAGGCCGACCTTGCCGTTCTTGGTGAGCCGCGCCTGCCGCTCGCTGTCGACGTTGAGGTAATGCACTTGGAATCGCGTGCGGGCGCCGCCCTTCTGATAAAGGGCGAGAAGCGTTTCCTGCAGCACGTCTTCAAAGACGCCCTTGCGCGCATGGACGAAGTCGATGGCGACGGGTGGAGCCTCCTCGGCCAGCAATTTCCGGAGCGCAGCGTAATACTGCCCGCCCAGCACGCTCGTCGGCGTGAGGTAAGCGATGACGCCGCCGGGCCGTGTCCATCGCAGCGCTATGTCCGTGAACACGCCATAAAGATTGGCATGGCCGTAAAGGCTACGAGCATAGCGGGCACGCTGCGCGGCCGTCAGCTGTATCCGACCATAGGGCGGATTGCCGACAACGAGGTCGTAGATCGCATGCGCCTGCTCTTCCAGCGTGTCGCAAACCTTGACGAATACAGGCACATCGCGGCCGCTGGCCCGTGCGAGGTCGGCAAGAGTGATCTCCAAGGCGGCCTGCGAGAGAGAGGCTGCGTGCGGGTCCAACTCCATGCCGGAAAGGCGGGTGCCGAGCTGCGCGAGGATGAAGGCGGGCTCGCTGCCTGCCAGGCTGGCGCGCATCCTTGCGGCCGCTTCCAGAAGAAAAGCGCCTCCACCGCTGGCGGGATCGAGCACACGCGCCGTTTTCCAGTCAACCCCGCCCTCTGTTGCCAGATCAAGGAGGCGCTGGGTCAATGCGGCAGGAGTGTAGAACGCCCCGAGGGAGCTGCGCTCCTTGCCGGGCAGGAGGGTCGTGTAGAGGCTGGTCAGGGCATTGCAGCCCTCCGTGATGGGCAGAGCGGCCGCAAGGCGGCCCATGGAGTCGGCTAGTTGCTCCGCCGTGGCGTCCAGCTTGCCTTTCGTATTTGCGAAGGGTGGGCTCAATTTCACCCCCGGCGCGACTTCCTCGGCAAATATCTCCAGGGCGGCGCGCGCGAACCTCGCAGCGTGGCCAGTGCGCCGTGTTTCGGGGATAGTTTCAGACCACGCGCGCGCCATTATCCGCGCACGGGTCAATTCAATACGGATCGGCTCTAGGTCCAGAGACTTGGGCTTGCGAAGCGGTTTCGACAGCACCACGTTCATGCAGCTTGGCCTCCCCTGGCATGTTGAACGTCGAGTGCGCGATAGAGCGTCGATCGCCCGACCTGCAGCGTGCGGGCAATATCTGCCGGACGCTCGCCAGCCTCCAGCAAGGCGCGCGCGCGTCTCACCTGTTCGGTATTCATCGCCTTCCGGCGCCCGATTTGGACACCACGCATGCGCGCCGCGGCCAGTCCGGCTTTGGTGCGCTCTGCGATCAGCGCCCGTTCAAATTCGGCGAGGGAGCCCATTAGGTGAAACACGCCGCGACCGCCATCGGTGGTCGTGTCGATGTTCTCGGAGAGGGATTGGAAGCCGCAGCCCTTGTCGCCGAGTTCCTGGACAATGGTGATGAGGTGAGAAAGGGAGCGGCCGAGGCGGTCGAGTTTCCAGACCACGAGAACACCGTCCGAGCCGCACTGTTCCAGCGCCTCGTCGAGGCCTGGGCGCTTGGTTGATGTGCCGGAAGTCCGATCCTCAAAAATCTTCTTGCAGCCAGCGAGGCGCAAGGCTCGGCGCTGCTGGTTCAGGTCCTCATCGTCGGTCGAAGCTCGCACATAGCCTATTTTCATAAGCTTCTTTTGGGACAGAGTTTCGGGACACGCAAGCATCTGAATTCATCCTACCTGCAAACGGTCCCAAAATTGGTCCTTTCCGGGACGGTATTGCCGTTTAGCAACTCCTTCAGAACATAACATGAACATAAGTGGAAATCTACGGCGCAGAGTTCGGTTGCTCTCGTCATCCAACGCAACGATGCTGATCGAAATAGGACTTGCATGAATGATGGCGTGACCAAATGCCAATGGAGCAGGCCGGCTCTTTTGGTTGGCGGGGATGGATCGCTCCAGTAAGGCGTGGTAGCTTGTGCTGACGGTACTTTTTGAGATCGAATCGAGTGTGCGATTTAGCACCGTGGGATCGAAAATCGGCCGATTGGCTCCGATAGTTGGCGAAACGCCAAAAAATATTTTCCGGCGATTTTCTCTTTAAAATCAAAAGCGTAGTATTTTGACGGCCTCTGCGTCGGCAATTTCTCCCCACCATAAAATACTTGCAAGTAATATCAATGGGTTATGTGACTTTTAACAATCGAGTGGGAATAACCCGCGGCGAACAGCAGTCATGACCTTGACGCTTTACGGCATCAAAAACTGCGACACCATGAAAAAGGCCCGGGACTGGCTTGAGTGCGAGGGCGTCGCCTATACCTTTCACGACTACAAGACCGCCGGCATTGACCGTATTTGCCTAGAACGCTGGTGCGCGGCGCTGGGCTGGGAAGCCGTGATCAATCGGGCCGGCACCACTTTCCGTAAGTTGTCCGATGCTGACAAGGTGGACCTCGATCAACGTCGGGCGATCAAATTGATGATGGAACAGCCTTCGCTGATCCGCCGGCCGGTGGTGGAGGGCAAAGACATACTGCTGGCCGGCTTCAAGCCGGAGGTCTACCGCCAGCATTTTTCCGGCTGAAACCATCATGGCCAGCGCTGAAGACACCGGATTCATGCTTGCGGCGCTGGAACTGGCCACCGATGCCGGCGCAGCCGGTGAGGTGCCTGTAGGGGCGGTAGTGGTGCGCGACGGCCGGATCATCGGCCGCGGTAGCAACCAGCCGCTGCGCGGGCATGATCCCAGCGCCCATGCCGAAATCATGGCCTTGCGCGATGCCTCGACTGCAGAGGGCAATTACCGGCTGCCAGGTTGTGACCTCTATGTCACGCTGGAACCCTGCGCGATGTGTGCCGGGGCGATCATGCATGCCAGGATCCGCCGGGTGCTGTTTGCTGCCAGTGACCTGAAAACGGGAGTTTGCGGCAGCGTGCTGGACCTGTTTGCCGAGCCCCGTTTGAATCACCATACCGAGGTCAAAGGAGGATTGCTGGCAGAGGAATCTGTGCGTTTGCTTCAGGATTTTTTTGCCAGAAGGCGTCAAAAATCTTGAAAATAAACATTAATATTTCAACGCAAACCCTTGATCTTATTGATAATAATGTTTTGATCGAGAGTTTTTTTGTCTCAACGGCCATGAAAGGTGTCGGACAGCAGTACGGCAGTTTCTGCACGCCACTGGGTCGGCATGTCGTCCGTGCAAAAATTGGTGCGAACAGTCCGCCAAACACGGTATTTGTTGGCCGGAGACCTACGGGTGAGATTTACAGCCCGGAACTGGCAGCACAGTTTCCAGGCCGCGACTGGATTCTGACCCGGATTCTATGGCTGTCTGGCTGTGAGCCAGGATTCAACAGGCTGGGCGGAGTCGATACCATGCGCCGCTATATCTATATCCACGGCAGCCCGGATAGCACCGAAATGGGCAAACCAGGTTCCATTGGCTGCATACGCATGCGGAATGACGACATCATCCGGTTATTTGACCAGGTGCCCGTAGGGTTGCCACTCGAAATTCTCGAATAAACAGCGACTTGCCTGAATTTAGGTACGCTGCATGCGCTGCGACAATCCATTCAACGCATCAAATTGATGCGCAACAATTAATTATATTATTTAATAAAAACAGATACTTATATCATAAATGCCTTATCATTGTGCGCCGCGCCAAATTCAGCTAAATTGTGCGCCGCAAATGCGGATTCTCCCGCTTCACACCGACATAGGCGACAGATGCGACTCAAAGACAAGGTAGCAATCATCACCGGCGCCGGCCGCGGCATCGGGCAGGCCACAGCCCTGAAATTTGCCCGTGAAGGCGCCCGGGTCATGGTCTGCGACATCAAGCAGGACTGGATCGACGAAACCGTGCAGCAGTGCAAGGCTGCTGGTTCCCAGGCCATAGGCCAGGTGGCCGATGTCCGCGACATGAAATCGCTGGAAGCCATGGTCAAACGCACCGTGGACGAGTGGGGTCGTGTCGATGTGCTGGTCAACAACGCCGGTATTGTCTCCGATGCCCAGGTCAAGAACATGACCGAAGAACAGTTCGACAACGTCATAGCGATCAACCTCAAGGGCGTCTACAACTGCACCAAGGCAGTGGTCAACAAGATGCTGGAGCAGCAGTCGGGGGTGATTCTCAACTCATCCTCGATCGTTGGCCTCCATGGCAATTTCGGCCAGACCAACTACGCCGCCGCCAAATTTGGCGTCATCGGCATGGCCAAGACCTGGGCACGTGAGCTCGGCCGCAAGGGCATCCGCTCGAATGCCGTGTGCCCAGGCTTCATCTCCACGCCGATCATCAGCACGGTGCCTGAAAAGGTGATCAGCGCGCTCGAAGAGCGTGTGCCAATGGGCCGCCTCGGCAAGCCCGAGGAAATCGCCAACACCTTCGCCTTCCTCGCTTCCGACGAAGCAAGCTACATCAACGGCGCAGTGATCGAAGTCAGCGGTGGCCTGACGATCTGAAGTAATGGCTGGCGTCAGCCGGCCAGCAGGGCTTCCAATGCTGCCCGTCCTGGTGCGGGCACCACCCCTTTTTCGGTGACCAGCGCGCTGACCAGCTCGGCGGGCGTGACATCAAATACAGGATTGGCGATGTGGATGTCCGCGGGCGCCCAGCGCAAATCGCGATAACCGGCGACTTCAGCCGTATCGCGTTGCTCGATGGGGATGTCGGCTCCACTGGCCACCGCCATGTCCAGTGTAGACAGCGGGCAGGCTACATAGAACGGGATACAGTGGCGTCGTGCGAGCACCGCCATCATGTAGGTTCCGATCTTGTTGGCAACATCACCATTGGCCGCAACACGGTCTGCCCCCACGATCACCGCATCGATCCGATGTCGCCCCATCATGTAGCCCGCCGCACTGTCGGTAATCAGAGTGACCGGAATACCATCCTGCTGCAGTTCCCATGCTGTCAGTCTCGCACCTTGCAGGAATGGGCGGGTTTCGTTGGCAATGACTTCGACCGTCTTGCCGGCCTCGATCGCAGATCGGATCACTCCGAGTGCGGTACCGTGCCCAGCGGTTGCCAGAGCGCCGGCATTGCAGTGGGTCATCACGCAGGCATGTTCAGGTAGCAGGGCAGCGCCAAAGGAGCCCAGCCGGCGATTGATGTCGAGGTCTTCGTCGACGATCTGTTTCGCCATTGCCAGCAGGGTGGCGGCGCGCTGTCGTCCATCCATGCCGGCTGTCTGGGCAACACTGCCGCGCATGCGCTGCAAGGCCCAGGCGAGATTGACCGCGGTTGGACGGCTTTGCGCCAGCACGGTGAAGGCGCTGTCCATCCCGTCTGCAAACTGCCGTTTTGAGGCTCCGCTCAGTTGCAGTGCCTCCAGGGCGATGCCGTAAGCCGCAGCGCAGCCGATGGCTGGCGCACCACGTACCACCAGATCGCGGATCGCTTGGGCTACAGAACGGGCGCTGTCGCAGCGCAAATATTCACAACGGTCTGGCAGCCAACGCTGATCGAGCAATTCAAGGGTATCGACGGTCCAGCGCAGGGTATGAAAAGCGGTCATGGCAAGGTTTTGGAGGACAAATGTCAGGGTGCACGTTTTAACAGCACGTCACGTTCAAAGCCGCCATATTCCAGTTCGGCAAAACTGATATCGGCCAGCGATGCGGCACGGTATTGGCCATGCGCCGCAGCACGGGTCATGATGGCCACGCCGTGTTGGTAAATTTCAGCGGTAATTGCAGCGTAATGTTGATTGACGCCGAAAATGCAAACACCCAACCCGGGATCCAGCGCGATACGCGGCGTGGCATCAACATGACGGGCTTCAGCGCCAAGTTCCCGTTCAAGACTCGAACGATATCTGCTGGTATAACCCTCAACGTCATCATCAAGCAAAGGCAGCCGCTTGGTATAGATCGCATGTTGAGGCGTTGGCGGCCCCTGAGTGGCCACCTCTGCCAGATCGGCGCGCCTTACCCAGGCCATCGCCAACGGGCTGCGGTCGATATACAAGCTCAACGGGAACCCTGCCGCAGCAGATATACGTTCACGCAGCACCTCTGCCGAGGCGGCTTTTGCTGCCGTATGATCTTCGGGCAATTGCCAGGCACCTCTATTTTTCAGCCAATTCTCTGCCAGATTCACCAAACGCAGCAGATTGCCATAGGACTCTCTTGCGTCGCGGCCAAACGCCACCACGCCATGGAAGGCAAGTATCAATCCGATGGTGTTATGGGTGGCTGAAGTCTCATAAACCGATTTGCATGCGCGTGCCAGAGCCGCGCCAGAATGACGATAAGGCACGACTGGCGCCAGTTCGCCAAACACCTCGGCACAGGTTTCGAAGCAGGACTCAACGTTGGCTACAGCCAGTATTGCATCGGCATGCGCATGTTCTACCCAAGGGTGAGGAATGACCGCATGGAGCAGGGTTTCAATCGAAGGTTTGGGCGCAGATGTTTCCCTCTTGCACGCTTCAATGCGGCGCATTACTCCGGCGTCATCAAGCGCGGGGTCTTCGAGCAGCGCGCGCAGCGCAGCAAGGTCCAAGGCGGTGAAATGGGGTTCCAGAACTCCGGCCAGGTCTGAGCCCGTTCCTTTTACGTAAAGAGTATCGGCCGTCTTGTAAGAGGTGTTGCCGCCACCGTAAAGAACAAGATTCCGGTCGCTGCCAAGAAGGCGGGAGGTCCAGGCCCGCAGGGCCAAGGGAGTGGTGTATTCGCGTGCTATTGCATCGTCCCAGAGATTTTGCATGGCCAATTATAATCTCACGTCATGCCAATCTTTCCGGATTACAGGCTGCTTCTGACGTCATGGACTGCCGATGCCCCTGAATTGCGCGCTGTGCGGCACAAGGTGTTTGTCGAAGAACAGCAGGTGCCCGAGGAACTGGAATGGGATGACCGGGATACGCAGTGCCTGCATCTGCTGGCTATCGATGGCACAGGGAAGGGTATCGGCACCGGCCGCCTGCTGCATGAGGCTCAAACGGGGCACATCGGCCGTATGGCCGTGCTGCGCGAGTGGCGCGGACAGGGTGTGGGTGCCGCAATTCTCGATATGCTGCTTGCCGTGGCACGTGAACACGGACTGGGCGAAGTGGTGCTCAATGCCCAGACTCATGCCCTGGGTTTTTATGCGCGACGCGGATTCATTGCTGAAGGCGGGGAATTTCAGGATGCCGGCATTCCTCACCGGCGGATGCGGCTCAGGCTGTAACGGCTGACTCGAGCCGAAACATACGCAAATCTTCGCCGGCAGCAATACCACCTGCCGCGAAACGCTTTTCGTGATAAATGACATCGCCGCTGCGGCTGACCAGCAGCACTGTTGAGGTGCGCGTGCCGTAACGCTCGCCGGTTATGAAAGGTGGTGACAACTCGCGTTCACGCTGGCGGCTGATGCCGGTATCGGGCAGCAATGTGTCATGTGCGGCGTCACGGCCACCGAGAAATGCAAACATGGCCGCGGCAATCCGGTCCGGATCATCGTCATCGACGCTGCCTGCGAGCGCAGCCATACCCGCACTGACCTTGGGCCAGGGCGTGTCGAGCAGGTGATTGCTCAGCCCGTGTAAACCGGGGGCAATGGCCTGCGCGCCTGCAGAGCCGCGATTGGAGTAGACATACAAACCGCGCAAATCGCCGGCAATCACGCTGAACGGGTTGTAGTCAGCGGCGTCGCTGGCGACCGTGCCCAGGTAATCACCGGCATGGCCGTCACCGGTCAGAAAGTCACTGACAATGGCGCCGCGTGAGCGGGGCGCTGCGGGGCCTGCCTGGCCTTCGCGATAATTGGTGATTGCGGCAAAGCGGCCACTGGTGGTGATACCCATCCAAGTGCCGCCTTTTTCGAGATCGCGTCCGGCATATACCTGCGGATGATCAGGCCAGAACGCTGCGGCGGCCGCCGCACGGGCATGGTGTTCGTCACGGTTGGCGGCGACCATCAGCGGAAATCCGCGGCGCGCGTCGAAGCTGAACAGGATCAGGCACATCGCGGCGTGAGTGCGCTCAGGCGCTGAAACATTCGGTATGGCGCGTGCTGCCGTCTTGCAGCAGCTTCACAATGCCGGAAGCCGCAACCGCCTCGGTCAGCGCCCATTCGAACTTCGCGTCGTCCTCGACCATTTCGTAGATTTCCATCCACAGCAAGGGCTCGTTGCGTTTTTTCAGTACACGGCCATTGATGCCGGTCTCGCGCCGTATCGCATCGAACAGAAATTCCGCGGCCACCGTGCAGGCCCCGGTTTTGGCGGCATCAACGCGGTAGTAAATATAGTAATTCCAGCTCATCGCCTCAGCCTGCTTATTCAATGGATGGTGTATGGCAGGGTTTCACGTTTCAGCACCGGCCCCTGCAGCGATCCGGCGTGATAGGTGGCAGTCGCCGCGTTGGCGGTCTGCAATACGGCCAATGCTGCGCAGCCGTTTGCGTCCTGCACCGCACTGACGATCATGCCCGCGGATTGCTCACCCAGCTCCCCGCAATACAGCTTGTCACCGGCGGAAAGCGTGGCTTGAGCGCTGACGCGATACATGCGCTGTTTCAGGCGGCCGAGGTAGTGCGTGCGTGCAACGATTTCCTGGCCGGGATAACAACCCTTGCTGTAACTCAGCGCTCCGATCAGGTCAAGGTTCACCATCTGCGGCACAAACTGTTCCTGTGTTTCGGGCCCGATGAAAGGGATGCCGGCTGCGATGTCGAGCCTGCGCCAGTGGCCATCATCTGCGGGTACCGGCTGATTTTGTTCGCCGATCACCAGCACGCGTTCACCAGGCAGGCGGATGGCACAACCCCCGGCCCGATGGATTTGTGCCGGCACTTCCAGCCGCAATTCAAACAGCGCCGCTGCCAGGTCATCACCGCTGGCCCCGATGGGGGCGACGGACATCAGGCTGGCTGTCACCTTCGAGCGCAGCACATACATAGTCAGCCGCTTGCGGATGGCCTCGGCAATCGCTGCCGGCAGCAGCATGGTGTAACCCTCGCCGTCACAGACCAGCAGGAAGGTCGCGAGCAGGCGTCCCTTGGGCGAGCAATAGCCGCCGTAACTGCTGTGACCCGGCTGCAGCGCCTGCACATCGCAGGTCAGCTGGCCATGAAGAAAATCGCGGGCGTCGCTGCCGGTGAAACGCAGCAGGGCAAAATCGTTGAGCTGGTGGAGTGGCATGAACTGGGCAGGGAAGAAAAAAATGGCGCCTCGCCGGACGCATGCGCGATGATAGCGCTCCTCTCGGGGTTAAAATAATTTATCAATAAAAACAATGGCTTACAAATATCACCGGGTGATTGCCCGGGAACGGTGAATGGAGTGCAATGCCGGCATGGATCAACGTCGCCTGCCCGAGCTCGAACTGCGCGCCTCACTGCGGCTGACTGCATTGCTGGCCGTGGCGCACGGCGTGGCACTGCTGCTGTTGTGCACGCTACCTGCGCCCCTGCTGCTGCAAGGGCTGGCCGGCTTGGTGCTGCTGGCCAGCGCGGTACTGACTATCAGCCGCCATGCCTTGCGCCGGGGTTCCACTGCCGTATGCGCCCTGCGTTTTAAAGACCGTGAGACGCTACAACTGCGTCGTGGCAACGGCCTCTGGCAATCCGGGCGCATCGCCGGCAGCAGTACGGTCGGTGCCTGGCTCACAGTACTCAACATCGAACACCGCCCAAAAGGCATGAGCCATGTCGTGCTGCTCGGCGATGAACTTGATGCGGATGATTTACGGCGACTGCGGGTGTGGCTGCGCTGGGGGCCAGCACACAAGGGGGAGGATGAGGTTTGATGTGGTCAGCATTCTTCCGGCGGTTTGATGCGGCTGAACATGCGCAGCAACGCCAGGTCGTAAACGATTTTAAGCGAACCGCAGATCACCAGCGGCCAGCCGAAGGTGCCGGCGGCCAGCAGTGCACCGGCCAGTGAAGGGCTCAGCGCACTGGCAAGGCTGCGCGGCACCGCCGTCAGGCTTGCCGCCGCCGCACGTTCTCCCGGCGTCACCACGGCCATCACGTATGAAGTGCGCACCGGTACATCCATCGAAGACAACGCGCTGCGCAGCAGCAGGAACAGCAACGCCAGTTCCAGCGACGGCATCAGCGGCACCATGATCAGGAACAGGTTGGCGGGCAGGTGGGTGAACACCATGGTGTTCACCAGGCCGAAACGTCTGGCCACAGGTACCGCTGCAAGTTGGGAAAAGGCGGTGAGCAGGCCGGTCCAGAAAAAAATTGTCGCGGTGGCGCTTACAGACAATTCAAAACGCTGGAAGAGCCACAGCGCAAGCAGCGACTGCACGGCAAAACCGCCGGCAAAAGAATCCAGGCTGAACAGCGCGGCCAGCCGATAGACGATGCCGCGTGAAGGTCCCAGTGCCACTGGCTGTGCTTCGCGATCAGCTTCCACCCGTGGTGACAGACGGCGATAGAGCAGGAAACTGGCGACGCCAAGCAGTGCGTATAACAGGAACATCGCGCGCACCGCCTGGAGACGGGCTTCATCATCGCTGCCCGCAAGTTCGGGCAGCCCGGCCGCCTGTGCACCAAACGCTGCCACCAGCGCACCGATCAGGCTGTGCCGGGCAAACAGCGCCGTGCGCGACTCGGCCGTCGTGGCACGCGCAAGCAGTGCCTGCTCCAGGGGCGTGATCGGCGTCACGTCATTGGCGGCCGGATTCAGCGTGCCGATGATGGCGACGATCAGCAGCGGCCAGAAGCCGCTGACCGTCGCGGCGGCGATGCCGGTGGCTGCCATCAGCAGGCTGCCGGCGTAAAGCAGATGCCGCGCCGGATAACGGTGGGCGATAAAACCGACGCCGAGCGTAAGCAGGCCCGAGCCGAGCAGGGTTGCAGTGACCAGCAGGCCGATTTGCAATGCGTTGTAACCCAGCAGCGTCAGATAGTAGGGCAGCAGCAAACTGACAAAGCCGTCACCGAAGGCGCGCAGTGCCCGTGCGGCAAGCAGCGGGCGTGCATCGGCTGCGGTGCCCGCGGGAAGAAAAATATTGTCGAGCGTGGAAAGTTTCAAGCGGCGCAGCTTATCAGAGCCGCGGCTTCAGGCGCGGCGGCTGGGCTATACTGCCGTCCAACCATAGACAACAACGCCGCACCGGGGAGATGCAATGATCGAGCTTTACAGCTGGGCCACGCCCAACGGCCACAAGATCCACATCATGCTCGAGGAATGCGGTCTGCCGTACCGTGTGCATGGCGTGAACATCCGCACCGGTGAGCAGTTCAAGCCCGGGTTCCTGAAAATCAGTCCGAACAACCGCATCCCTGCAATCGTTGATCCGGATGGTCCGGGCGGCAAACCGCTGTCGCTGATGGAGTCAGGCGCGATCCTGCTCTATCTCGCATCAAAGTACGGCAAATTCCTGCCCGTCGACCTGGCCCAGCGCTGGACCTGCACCCAGTGGCTGATGTGGCAGATGGGCGGCGTCGGGCCGATGTTCGGCCAGGCCAATCATTTCCGCCGCTATGCCAAGGACAAAATCGAATACGCGATCGAGCGTTATACCAGCGAAGCCAACCGCCTGACCCACATCCTCGACAAGCGGCTTGCCGAATCGAGTTTTGTCGCCTGCGACGAATACAGCATCGCCGACATGGCGATCTTCCCGTGGATGCGCGGCGCTGAAAGCCGCGGCATCGACATGAACGCCTATCCCAACGCCCAACGCTGGTTCGACACCATCAATGCCCGACCCGCCGTGCAACGCGCGCTGCAGGTGCTTTCGGCCGAGTCGAACAGCAATCCGGTCGACGACAAGGCGCGTGAAGTGATGTTCGGCAAAACCCAGTTCCAGAAACGCTGAAGGCATCCCCGGTGAAGGACCAGACCCGCAACGTCGCGCTGCTCTGTGCGGCCCAGGCCCTGCTGTTCACCAACAACACCATCCTCATCGCGATCAACGGGCTCGCCGGCTACCTGCTGGCCGATGACAAGTCACTGGCCACGCTGCCGGTCACCGGTTATGTGATCGGCGCGGCATTGACCACGCTGCCGGTGTCGCAACTGATGCGCAGGGTGGGGCGGGTCAACGGCTTCTCTATTGGCACGCTGATCGGCATTCTCGGTGCGCTGGTCTGCGGTTACGCCGTGTACAGCCACAATTTCTGGCTGCTCTGCGCCGGCACCATGATCATGGGCATTTACAACGCCTCGGGCCAGTATTACCGCTTCGCGGCAGCCGATGTTTCAGGTGGCGAGTTCAAAAGCAGGGCGATTTCCCTGGTAATGGCCGGCGGCCTGGTTGGTGGCGTGCTGGGACCGCAGACCAGCAAGCTGACCAAGGATCTGCTGCCGGCCGAATTCCTCGGCAGCTATCTTGCGCTGATCGGTTTTTGCGTGATCGCGCTGATTCTGCAGCGGCTGATGCGCATTCCGCGGACCAGCGCCGAGGAGCAGAAATCTCAGGGCCGACCGTTGGCGGAAATCGCCCGTCAGCCGGCGTTCATCGTTGCCGTGCTCTCCGGCATGGTCGGTTATGGTGTGATGAACCTGTTGATGACCGCCACACCGCTGGCGATGCAGTCCTGCGCTCATCCCTTCAGCGATGCCGCTTTTGTAATCCAGTGGCATGTCATCGCGATGTTCGCGCCGTCCTTCATCACCGGCTCGTTGATCAAGCGCTTTGGCGTGCGTCAGGTGATGTTCACCGGCGTTTTGCTGAGTCTCGCCTGCGTCGCCATCGCGCTCTCCGGGGTCGAGGTCATGCATTTCTGGATCGCGTTGATGCTGATCGGCGTCGGCTGGAATTTCATGTACCTCGGCGGCACCACGCTGCTCACCGAAGTTCATACTCCGGCGGAAAAGGCAAAAGTGCAGGGCGCCAACGACATGGCAATTTTCATCACCATGGCAGTCAGTTCGGCATCCTCGGGCTGGTTGTTCAGTGCCCGTGGCTGGGAAATCATGAACTACGGCGCGATCCCGTTTCTGCTGTTGACCGGCGCAGCCATATTGGTTGTGCGTCAGCGTGCGTCCGTGGCAGGTGCCTGAACCTTGGCACCCGGAATCGGGTAAAATCCGCCCTTTTTCTGCGACGGTCTGCATCAATGTCGGGCCGCTTCGGGATTAATCATAAAAATCAAAGCTTTCCGCATTTTCGTCGAGAGGAGTCTCTGATGAACCAACCCGCGACCCAGGCGCAACTCGCGCCTGCACTGGACGCACCCGCCTACGTGACCCATGCGCGTTTGAAAACCTGGGTTGCCGAAGTGGCACATATGACCAAGCCCGACCGCATCGTCTGGTGTGATGGCTCCCAGGAGGAATACGACCGCCTGTGCGAGGAGATGGTTGCCGCAGGCACCATGATCCGGCTCAACCGGGAAAAGCGGCCAGGCTGCTTCCTGGCGCGCTCAGACCCTGATGATGTCGCGCGGATGGAAGACCGCACCTTTGTCTGCAGCAAAAACAAGGAAGACGCCGGCCCCAACAACAACTGGATGGCGCCGGAGGAGATGAAGGCAACCATGCGCAAGTTGTACGAGGGCTGCATGCGCGGTCGCACGATGTATGTGATCCCATTCAGCATGGGACCGCTGGGCTCGCATATCGCCCACATCGGTGTCGAGTTGTCGGATTCACCGTATGTGGTGGTCAGCATGCGCATCATGACGCGCATCGGCCGCAAGGTGCTCGACCTTCTCGGCAACAACGGCGAGTTTGTGCCCTGCCTGCACTCGGTGGGCATGCCGCTGGCCCCAGGCCAGCAAGACCTTGCCTGGCCGAGCAACAAGGAACACAAATTCATCACCCACTTCCCGGAAGAGAAACTGATCTGGTCCTTCGGCAGTGGTTACGGCGGCAACGCCCTGCTCGGCAAGAAATGCTTCGCGCTGCGTATCGCCTCGATCATGGCGAAGGAGCAGGGCTGGCTGGCCGAACACATGCTGATCCTCGGAATCGAGCCGCCGGGTGGCAAAAAGCACTACATCGCGGCGGCCTTCCCCAGCGCCTGCGGCAAGACCAATCTCGCGATGCTGATGCCGCCGAAGGCGCTGCAGGGCTGGAAGGTCACCACCATTGGCGAGGACATCGCCTGGATCAAGCCCGGTCCCGATGGCCGCCTCTATGCCATCAACCCTGAGGCGGGTGCCTTCGGTGTGGCGCCCGGCACCTCGGAAGAAACCAATGCCAACTGCCTCGCCGCGCTGAACAAAAACACCATTTTCACCAACGTCGCGATGACCGCTGACGGTGATGTGTGGTGGGAAGGCCTGAGCAAGGAGCCGCCGAAAAACCTGACCGACTGGACTGGCAAGCCTTGGACGCCTGACAGTGGCCGGGCTGCGGCACACCCGAACGCACGCTTCACCGTTCACGCATCGCAGATTCCCTCGATGGATGCCGACTGGGAAAATCCCGCGGGCGTTCCGATCAGCGCCTTCCTGTTTGGTGGCCGTCGCACCACCACCGTTCCCCTGGTCACCGAGGCCAAGGACTGGAAGCACGGCGTTTATCTTGCCGCGACCATGGCATCAGAAACCACTGCGGCGATCATCGGCAAGGTTGGCGTGGTGCGCCGCGACCCGTTTGCGATGCTGCCGTTCTGCGGCTACCACTTCGGTGACTACTTCAAGCACTGGCTGGGCATCGGGGAGCGCATCAAGCAGACGCCGAAAATCTTCGCCGTGAACTGGTTCCGCCGCGATGCCAAGGGCAAATTCATGTGGCCGGGATTTGGCGACAACATGCGTGTGCTGAAATGGGTGGTCGAGCGTTGCGAAGGCAAAGCTGGCGCGGTCGATACGCCGATTGGCTTGATGCCGCGCTACGAAGACATGGAGTGGGGCGGGCTTGCCGGCTTCACCCGTGAAACTTTCGACAACCTGACTCATGTCGATCATGAGGCCTGGCGCGCCGAGGTCAAGGATCACGACCAGCTTTTTGGCACACTGCAATCGCGATTGCCGGCTGAGATGACCGCGCAGCGCAAGGCGCTGGAGCAAGCACTGTAGTTTTTTCATCTTTTGGCTTGCTGATAATGGCGCCTTCGGGTGCCATTGTTTTTTTGCGCTTCATGACAGGACAGGTCCACTTGCTGGCGTCTTGCAGCATGCGGCTTTGGAGGCTACGCTGAGCCACTGGTAATCCGTTATCCCCATCTTTCCCATGAACCAAGGCACCAATCCCTCGATTTCCGACCTGAGCGCCACAGAGCAGTCGCGGCTGATTCACAGCAAATCCCTGTCACCGGTCGAACTGGTCAGATCCTGCCTGGCACGCATTGAACGTTTCAATCCGCTGCTGCGTGCCTACATCACGGTCTGTGCCGATGCCGCGCTGGCGGCGGCGCGTGAGGCCGAGAGCGAGATCATGGCCGGCCGTTCGCGCGGCCCGCTGCACGGTCTGCCCTTTGGCGTGAAGGACCAGCTCTACACCGCGGGCATCCGTACCACGCTGGGCTCAAAAGTGCTGGCCGATCATGTGCCGGATCACGATGCCACGGTGATCACACGGCTGAAAGCCGCCGGTGCGATTCTGATCGGCAAGGAGAACCTGCACGAATTCGGCAAGGGCGGCACCGTCGATTTTCCCCACGGCCAACCGCGCAATCCCTGGAACCCGGCGCACAATCCGGCCGGTTCCTCCAGCGGTTCCGGCATTGCAGTGGCCTGCGGCATGACTTCGGGCTCCCTTGGCGAGGACACCGGCGGTTCGGTGCGCAGTCCGGCAGCAGCCAACGGCATCGTCGGCCTGCGCCCGACCTTTGGCCGGGTCAGTCGCCACGGCGGCGTGATGTACGGCTGGACCGCCGATACCATCGGTCCACTCACCCGCTGTGTGGAGGACAACGCGCTGTTCCTGCAGGCCATCGCGGGGCATGATCCAGCCGATCCGCTGACCGGAACACGTGCCGTGCCGGATTACCGCGCGGCACTGGGCCGGGATATCCGCGGACTGCGGCTTGGCGTGGTGCGGGAGTTGTGCTGGCCCGAAGGCGCCAATGCCGAGGTGCAGGCGGCGATGAAGGCGGCACTCAAGACCCTGGAAGATATGGGCGCCGTGCTGGTCGAAGTTTCGCTGCCACGCGCCAAATACGCGGTACCGCTGCAGATGCTGACATCCGATTCGGATATCGCGACCATGATGCTGCACAAATGGCTGCGCACACACTGGCATGACCTCGATGTCGGCACCCGTACCCGGCTGGCGGCAGGTTGCCTGATTCCGGCGGCGGTGTATCACCGCGCGATGCGCGGCCGGGTGCTGGTGCGCAACGAAATACTCACTGTGCTGGCGAACGTCGATGCTCTGGTCTGTCCGACCAACCTGTATCCGCCGGGTCGCATCGAATCCAGCCGCGAGACCGTCGATTCCGAGGATGCCATGCAGCAGAAGGTGCTGCTGCGCCGGATCAGCACCTATCCCTTCAGCATGGCCAACGTGCCGGCGCTGGCACTGCCGATGGGCTTCACTAAGAGTGGTCTGCCGCTGTCGCTGCAGATCGCCGGCAAGCCTTATGACGAGGCTCTGGTGCTGCGTATCGGCCACGCTTATGAGCAGGCTTCGCTCTGGGTGCGGCAGCGTCCTGATCTTGAAGCACTGAACCGTGAAGGTGCGCAGACATGAAACAAAATCCCGCGCTCACCCGCGAGCAGGCCCGCCTGCTCGCGCAGACGGTCGGCCTGGAGATTCCGGAGGCCGACCTCGACAACGTGACCTTGCGTGCTTCGGCCCTGCTGTCGGCGATGACGGCGATGGAACAGGAGTTTGGTGCGGAAATGGATGCGGTGGAACCCATCCCGCCAGTGTTCCCGCGCGAGGACTTCATCTGATCAACTGGCAGGAACCTTGCTTTTGCAGAGTCGCGCCAACGAGCGCACTTCCCAGATTAATATTTTATTGTTTAAAATCAAATACTTATGAAAAAACTCAGTATTCTTTCCAGCCTCGGCGTGTTGTTGATGCTCAACCTTGGGGCTGTGCAGGCCCAGAAGCCGGCCTCCGACTATCCCAACCGGCCTGTGCGCCTGGTGGTCACCGCCGCACCAGGTGGCAGCAGCGATGGCGCATCGCGGGTGATTGCGCAGCGCCTTGGTGACAAGTGGGGACAGCAGTTCGTCATCGACAACCGCGGCGGCGCCGGCGGCATCATCGGCACCAGCACCATCGCCACGGCACAGCCCGACGGTTACACCATCGGCATGGTGTCGCTGCGTTTTTCGGTCAACCCGAGTCTGCTCAAGGTGCCGTACGATCCGGTGAAGGATTTTGTCCATCTGACGATGTCCGCAGCGGTCGGCAACGTGCTGGTGGTCAATATCAAGTCGCCGATCACATCGGTCAAGGAACTGGTGGCGCAGGCCAGGGAAAAACCCGGCGCGCTGACCTTCGCATCCTCGGGCATCGGTGGTGCGCCGCATCTTGCCGGTGAATTCTTCGCCCAGCAGACCGGTGTCAAACTGACTCACATCGCCTACAAGGGCGGCGGTCCCGCAGTTGCCGACCTGCTCGGCGGCAACGTCACCATGAGTTTTGCCTCGCTGACCTCGGCACTGCCGCATATCCAGGGCAAGCGCCTGCGCCCCCTGGCGGTGGCGGCAAAAACCCGGGCAAGGCAGTTGCCCGAGGTGATGACCATGCGCGAGGCCGGCGTCGGTGAGATCGCCGTGCTCGACTGGCAGGGCCTGCTGGCGCCGCGCGGCACACCGAAGGCCGTCACCGACAAGCTGGGCAACGAGATGCGCGCCATCCTGAAGGAACCCGATGTCGAGAAGCGTTTTGACGCGATGGGTCTCGACATCTACGCCACCAGCGGCGAGGAATTCCGCAAGCTGGTGGAGGAGGAAATCAAGCGTTGGGCCGTTGTGGTGAAAACAGCCGGCATCAAAGGGGAGTGACATGACAAAACCCAAAATCGCCGTGGTCGGAACCGGCGGCACCATCGCCTCGCGTTATGACGCGAAGCTCGGCGGCCATGTCTCCGCCGCCAGCGCGAGCGATCTGGTCAGCGCGGTGCCGGCACTGGCCGATGTCGCCGAGGTGGTGGTGGTCGAACACTCCAACATCAACAGCGCGCTGATGGACAGCGCTACTGCCTTCGCGCTGCGCGACACGCTGCGCAGAGTGCTGGCTGATCCTGCGGTGCGGGGAGCGGTGGTCACCCACGGCACAGCGACGCTCGAGGAAACCGCCTATCTGATGGATCTAACCGTGGGCGGCGACAAGCCGGTGGTGATGACCGGCGCCCAGCGTAATGCCGACGAGAGCGACCCTGACGGTCCGCGCAATCTGCTGTATGCGGCAATGATCGCCGCCACACCCGCCGCGGCAGGGCGTGGCGTGATGGTGTCGCTGGGAAGCGAAATCCATGCCGCGCGTGATGTGACCAAGACCAACCCCGAGGTGCTGACCTGTTTCGGCGCGCGTGACCTGGGGCCGATCGGCGCAGTGTCCAAGGGGGGCGTGGCTTTTTTTGCTCGACCCGAAGGACGGTTACAGATCGAAGTCGACCACATCAAAAACAATGTGCAGTTGATCCGCATGGCGCAGGGTGCCAGCGACCTGTTTTTTCAGGCCTGCATCGCCGGCAGGGTTGATGGCATCGTGGTCGAGGGCACCGGTGGCGGCAACGTCAACCGGCCGTTCTACGACGGGGTCTGCGCCGCGATTGAAGCCGGCATCCCGGTGGTTGCTGGTGTGCGCCTGCCTTCCGGGGCGCCGCATTTCGGCAAGGGTTATGCCGGCTCCTTCCAGAGCCTGCTCGCGAAGGGGGCGATAGCCTCCGGTTTTCTGAGCGGCCTGAAGGCGCGCATCCTGCTGATGGTCGCGCTGGCAAAGACCCGCGACCGAAACGAATTGCAAGCCCTGTTCAACACCGCCGGCGGACTGGTCTGAGCCGGGACTTTCTTTCTTGGAGAACCAAATGATTAAACCCCTTCTTGCACTGGCAGCATTGGGTGCAACCCTGCTGTTGCCGGGCTTTGCCGCGGCACAAAACTGGCCCAACCGCAGCATCCGCTGGATCAGTCCCTTCGCACCGGGCGGCGGTGCCGACATCACTTCGCGCGCCATCGCACAGCGCCTTTCCGTTACTTTGGGCCAGCAGGTGGTGGTGGACAACCGCGGTGGTGCCGGAGGCATGCTCGGTGTGGAACTGGGCGCGAAGTCGCCACCGGACGGTTACACCGTGACCCTGGGTACTATTGGCCCGATCGCGATCAACCCCAGCCTCTACAAAAAGATGAACTATGACGCGCAGCGCGACCTGATTGCGGTGACCCAGGCGGCCAATGCGCTGAACGTGCTGGTGATCCATCCTTCGTTGCCGACCAAAAATGTCAAGGAACTGGTGGCACTTGCCAAGTCGCGTCCCGGCCAGTTGAACTACGGTTCTTCTGGATCTGGCGCCACGGATCATCTTGCAGGTGAGCTGTTCAACGCGCTGACCGGGGCGAAGATGGTGCACATCCCGTACAAAGGCGGCGCTCCGGCGATGCTCGACCTGGTGTCGGGGAATGTGCAGATCGTGTTTTCCACGGTCAGCACCGCTCTTGGCGCCATCGAGTCGAAGCGGGTGCGCGCGCTGGCGATGACCGGCAATCAGCGCTTCGAGTTGATGCCCGAATTGCCGACTGTGGCCGAGGCCGGACTCAAGGGTTTCGAGGTCAACAACTGGTACGGCGTGTTTCTGCCGGCTGGCACGCCACGCGACATCGTCAACCGCCTCAATGCCGAGGTGGTGAAGGCGCTTGCCCAGCCGGATGTGAAAAAACGCCTGCTTGAATCCGGCATTGTCGCGGCGTCGAGCACGCCGGAGGCTTTCACTGCCTACGTCAAGGCCGAAACGGCGAAGTGGGCGAAAGTGATCCGCGACGCCAATATCACCGTCGAGTAAACCTGCGGCCGGTACCCGTTATTTACCTGCCGTGGGCGTGCCAGGTCCACAGCGCCGCTTCAAACAGCGCGTGGTCGCGGTCGCGCCGCGCCACCAGCTGAACTCCCACCGGCAGGCCCTGTTCGCCGCTGTACAGGGGCAGTGTCACTGACGGCGTGTGAGCCGCGGTCCAGATCGAGCTGAAGGCCGCGGAGCCGGTGGCATTAAGGCCTACCGGCGGCACCCCCGGCGCCGAAGGCGTCAGGATGATGTCGAAGTCACGGAAAATGTCATCCAGTTGCAGGCGCAGCTTTTCGGCATCGGCACGGGCTTCGCGGTATTCCGCGAAAGTGTAGGCGAGGCCGTGTTTGAGCCGGTTGTCACGCAGCGTCTGGCTGATGCGCTCGTAGTGATGGTTGATTTCCCAGGCGCGGTTGCGTGCGAACTCGAAGCTAGATATGCGCTGGTGGATTTCCTCGATCGGGTCGAAGCTGGCCGGCAGGTTGAGGTCACTGACTTTGGCGCCGGCCTTGGCCATGGTCTCGGCACAGCCTTCAATCGCGGCCTTGGTCGCAGCATCGGTCTTGTCCCAGAACTGGGTGCGGCAGACACCAACGCGTGGCGGCTTGCCTGCGTCCAGCGCGGGCGCCGCACCATGTTCACCGGCGAGCACGTGGCGGTAGAGCGTGATGTCTTCAACCGACCGTGCGATCAGCCCCAGCGTATCCAGCGAGCCCGCGGCTTCCATCACGCCGGCCAGGCGCAGATCGCCCCAAGTCGGGCGATAACCAAAGCAGCCGTTGTACGCGGCAGGGCGGATGGTGGAGCCGGTGGTCTGGGTACCGATGGCGAGAGGGACCATGTTGTCGCCCACTGCCGCCGCCGAGCCGCTTGAAGAGCCGCCGGGCGTGCGCTTCGGGTCCATCGGATGCATGGTCTTGCCGGGATGGCGGTTGGCGAATTCGGTGGTCACCGTCTTGCCCATGACCAGACCGCCTGCACGCCGTGTCAGCGCGACACAGGTCGCATCAGTGCGCGGGCGATGGCCGGCATGGATCGGAGTGCCGTATTCGGTCGGCATGTCGGCGGTGTCGATGATGTCCTTGATACCCACCGGCACACCCTGTAACAGTCCACGTTCGCTGCGTTTGTCGATGGCACGCGCCTGACGCAGCACCAGCTCGGGATCGAGGAATTGCCAGGCCTGGACCGCGGGTTCGCGCCGCGCGATGTGTTCGAGGCAGGATTGCGCCACGGCCTCGGCGCTTGCGCGGCCGGCATGGACGGTTGCAACGATTTCAGTCGCGGTCAATTCGTGCAGGGATTTTTGTGCCACTGGAGACTCCGGAATCGATCTTGGGGATGACACCGATTGTAGCGGCCGTACGCAGCACGGAATACGCCGAGTTCACATCGCGCAGCATGGCGGATGGCAAAGCTCATTTATAATCCAGCCTTTTCGCGCAGACATGTGGTTCAAAAATCTGGTGGCCTATCGCCTGCCTGCCGGTGCCGGCGAAGCAGACGATCTTGATCGCAAGCTGGCGTCGCAGGGCTTGCAGCCCTGTGGCGGATTCCAGATGGAAAGCCGCGGCTGGGTCTGTCCGCATGAGGATGGACTTTTTGTCCATCGGCAAAACCGGCACTGGCTGATCGCACTGGGTGAGGAGCAGAAATTGCTCCCGGCCTCGGTCGTCAGGCAGGAGGCCGAAGACCGTGCCGAGGTGATCGCGCGGGAACAGGCGCATCCGGTCGGCCGCAAGCAGATGCGCGACCTCAAGGCACAGGTGCTCAACGAGCTGCTGCCGCGCGCGCTGGTACGACGGCGCCAGACCCGGGCCTGGATCGATGCCGCGGGCGGCTGGCTGGCGGTGGATACCTCCGGCGAAGCCAAGGCGGAACAGTTCATGGAGGTGTTCCGCCGCAGTGATGACAGCATCACTGCGCGCCGCCTCGAAACCGAACGTTCCCCGGCTTCCGCGCTGGCCTCCTGGCTGGTCGAGGGTGATGCGCCGGGTGTGTTCACCATCGACCAGGACCTGGAACTGCGCGCCAATGACGGCAGCAAGGCCACGGTGCGTTATTCACGTCATGACCTCGGCGGCCGTGAAATCCGCGATCATCTGTCCTCGGGCAAGACCGTGGTGCAGTTGGGCCTGACCTGGAACGACCGCATTTCGTTCGTGCTCAATGACCAGTTGCAGATCAAGCGCCTGTCCTTTCTTGACATCCTGAAGCGCGAAAGTGATGCCGAAGTCGAAAACGACGAGCAGCAGTTCGAGCTGGATTTTGCGCTGATGAGCGGCGAACTCGCGCTGCTGCTGCGCGACCTGACTCAGGCACTCGGTGGCGAGAAATCACGCGCTTGAAATTGCACCGTGACAGCAATAAAAAAGGCACGCCGAAGCGTGCCTTTTTTATTTTAAAACAAGCACTTGCATGTGACTGCCATCAGTTGCGGGTTTCCACCTGCTGCAAAGGCTCCTGGCTCACCGTGTCCCGCACCGGACGTACGCGTTTGACGCGTTTGGGGGCGCCGTCATCGGCGGCACTGGCGGCGGCCGCGACACGTTCACCGCGGGTTTCAACCTGCTGCAGTCCGGAAGACCAGTCGAGCTTCAGCGCAGGGGCGGGGATCGCTACAGTGGCGTGAGCCACAGCGGCCTGCGCCACGATCGGCTCGACGGCAACGGGCGGTTCGGCAACCACCATCGGGGCGGCAGGCGCGGCTACCGGCATCGGCACCACCGGTGCCTGCACCGCGGACGCCGGCGTCTCCGGAACTGACACTTCAGCAGCGACCGGGGCGCTGTGCTGCACTGACTCGCGCACGATTTCTTCTTTTGTGATTTCTTCAGCCGCGGCATTCGGATTCGGGATCGCGGATTGAACGTCGGGATGCGGCACAAAAGGTGTGCGCGGATACCAGACCCGGTCACCCCTCGGCTCACGTTCGCGACCACCCTGAGACCGCGCTTCGCTGCCCTGTCCCTCTGCGACATGGCTGTCGACGCCGTTGGCATTACGCTCGCCACGCTCGGCACCACCACGGCGCCCGCGGCGGCGGCGATTGCCGTTGCGTTCCTCGCCGGCCTGGTTATCACCGACCGGTGCGGCGTTCAACTGCTCTGAAAGTTCAGCGGCTTGAGGAGCTTCCGTAGCTATGGGGCGCTGATTCTCGCGCGCCTCGGTGCTGCGTTCGCCGCGGACGTCGCGGCCGCGGCGCTGGCGGTCCTCGCCACGGCCTTCGGCACGCGGCTCGCCGCGCTCATGGCGTTCACCGCCACGGTTGCCGCCGCGGCCGCCACGGCCGCCGCGCTCGCCACGTTCACCACGGCCCTGGGCGCCGCGCTCGCCGCGGTCACTGCGCTCACCGCGTTGCGGGCGGCTGCCCGAACCTGAACCCCGCTGGGGACGCGCAGCCCGTGCCGGCGCTTCGCCTGCAGTCACGGCGGCTTCAGCCGCCGGCTTGCGCCTGAACCAGCCCATGATCTTGCCAATGATGCCGTCGTCGCCCGCGGCAGCAGCCTGTGCGGGCACAGCCGCAGGCGCTGGCGCTGCCTGCGGCGCTGAAACCGGTGCCGGCTGCATCGGAGTGATGCCCTTGACCGCGGCCTCGGGGCGAGGCGCCGCGGCTTCGGCGGTACCAGCGTCTTTTTCCTCTTCGCTCGGTGCCTGCACCATTTCGTAGCTCGGTGCCAGCGGTTCGCTGTTGTTGAGGTCATCGTGGCGCAGTCGCGTCACGGTGTAGTTCGGCGTTTCGATGTGGATGTTCGGGATCAGCACCACGCTGACACGGTGGCGTGCCTCGAACATCTGCAGGTCGACACGTTTTTCGTTGAGCAGGAAAGTTGCGACATCCACCGGTACCTGGGCATGCACCGCCGCGGTGTTGTCCTTCATCGACTCTTCCTGAATGATGCGCAGGATGTGCAGCGCCGTCGATTCGGTGCCGCGGATGTGGCCGACGCCGTGGCAGCGCGGGCAGGGGCTGTGGCTTGATTCGCCGAGCGAGGGACGCAGGCGCTGACGCGACAGCTCCATCAGGCCGAAGCGCGAAATCTTGCCGATCTGGACGCGGGCACGGTCGTACTTCAGCGCGTCACGCAGGCGGTTTTCCACCTCACGCTGGTTGCGCTGCGACTCCATGTCGATGAAGTCGATGACCACCAGGCCACCGAGATCGCGCAGGCGCAGCTGGCGCGCGGCCTCATCGGCGGCCTCAAGGTTGGTGCGGAATGCGGTTTCTTCAATGTCGGCGCCGCGGGTCGACCGCGCCGAATTGACGTCAATCGCCACCAACGCCTCAGTGTGGTCGATGACCACCGCGCCGCCGGAGGGCAGATTGACCGAGCGCGAAAACGCGGATTCGATCTGATGCTCGATCTGGAAGCGCGAAAACAGCGGCACGTCATCGTGGTAGAGCTTGGCGCGATCGACGTAATTGGGCATCACATGCCCCATGAACTGCACCGCCTGCTCGTGGATCGACGCGGTGTCGATCAGGATCTCGCCGATGTCCTCGTGGAAGTAGTCGCGGATGGCCCGGATCACCAGGCTTGATTCCTGGAAGATCAGGAAGGCGCCGTCCTGCTGCTTGGCGGCATCCTCGATCGCGTGCCACAACTGCAGCAGGTAGGCGAGGTCCCAGTTGAGCTCCTCGGCGCTGCGGCCGATGCCGGCGGTGCGCGCGATCACGCTCATGCCCTGGGGCACGTCGAGCTGGCCGACGGTTTCCTTCAGTTCGGCACGTTCTTCGCCCTCAATGCGCCGGGAAACGCCGCCGCCGCGCGGATTGTTCGGCATCAGCACCAGGTAACGGCCGGCGAGGCTGATGAAGGTGGTCAGTGCCGCGCCCTTGTTGCCGCGTTCGTCCTTGTCGACTTGGACGATGATTTCCTGGCGTTCGCGCAGGGCGTCCTGGATGCGGGCGGTGCTGACGTTGATGCCGGCCTTGAAGTAGGCGCGGGCCACTTCCTTGAACGGCAGAAAACCGTGGCGCTCATGGCCATAATCGACAAAGGCGGCCTCGAGGCTGGGCTCGATGCGGGTGATGACGCCCTTGTAGATGTTGCTCTTGCGCTGCTCCTTGCCTGCGGATTCGATGTCGAGGTCGATCAGTTTCTGACCATCGACGATGGCGACGCGCAGCTCTTCGGCCTGCGTCGCATTGAACAACATGCGTTTCATTTTCTTCTTCTCCCGCGCCCAAGGAACTTCAGGTGATTTGCACGGGATGATGCAACCGCTTTGATGCAGCCGGCGCCGTTCAGGCGGGGCTCTCGAGGGGGTTCAACCGTTATGACTGGATGAGTCTATGGTGATCGCTGTCCTGGAGTTGGTTTGCATCCTGCTTGGAGCCGCGCGGTTCGCGCAGCTCCGGGATTCTGTCAGTGCCTTGAGCGCGTAATTCGACTACCATCGCTACTTCAAGTGGTGAGCGACTTAACCGGGTGTTTTTACAGCCTGTTCAACACCCGCGGCATGCGCAGCGGGCATTCATCGCAATCTCGACGACGCCGCATTCGCGGCTGTGCGTCATCCATTGCGGAGCGTACCGGGGCACGGGGAGGCTTGAAGGGTGGAGCCATGTGTCGCGATTCGAGTGTAGCGAAGTCGTTGACACAGGCTGTTGCTTCGGGTCTCCGGAATCCGGTGACCATGCCGCCCGGCCGGGTGGCGCTGCCAAGAAGTATAGGTAAATGAACGAGTTAAGTAAAGATTCCAGAATGCGGCAGGTGGTCGATGAGGAATCGGCCGGGCAGCGCATCGACAACTACCTGATGCGGCTGCTGAAAGGAGTGCCGAAAAGCCATGTCTACCGCATCCTGCGCAGCGGCGAAGTGCGGGTGAACAGTGGCCGTATCGGTCCTGATTACCGTCTCCAGTCCGGGGATCTGCTGCGCCTGCCGCCGGTCCGGGTCGCCCGGCCTGAGACGCCGCGCCGGCCGGCTGCTACTGGTTTCAAGCCGGTGGTGCTGTTCGAGGACGAGGTGTTGCTGGCCATCGACAAACCCGCAGGGCTGGCGGTCCACGGCGGCAGCGGCGTCAGCTTCGGGGTGATCGAGGCCCTGCGCAGCGAGGTTTCAGCGCCCAAATTCCTGGAGCTGGTGCATCGCCTGGACCGCGAAACCTCGGGGGTGCTGCTGCTAGCCAAAAAACGCGCCGCGCTGGTCGAACTGCACCGCCAGCTACAGGCCGGCAAAACCGAAAAACGCTATCTGACCCTGGCCAGGGGCCGCTGGACCGAGCGCAAGCAGATCGTCGATCTGGCTCTGGAAAAAAGAGTATCAGGGGCGGGTGAGCGCAAGGTCAGCGTCAAGCCCGGTGGTGATCCTGCCTTGACCATTTTCCGGCTGGAACGTCATGTCGGCCCGTACAGCCTGCTCGATGCCGAGCTGAAGACCGGGCGCACCCACCAGATCCGGGTCCATCTTTCCCACCTCGGCTTTCCGATACTCGGTGATGACCGTTACGGGGATTTTGCACTGAACAAGACACTGGTCCGCTCGGGCCTGAAGCGGATGTTCCTGCATGCGCGCAAGCTTGCCTTCCGCCATCCGCTGAGCGGCGAGGTGGTGTCTGTCGAGGCTGCGCTGCCCGCGGAATTGCAGCAGTTTATCGAACGCGTGAAACGAGAAGGCAAGGCCCATGTTGAAGCGCTTTGAGCTGGTGGTGTTCGACTGGGACGGCACACTGATGGATTCGACGGCAGCGATTGCCGAGGCGATCCAGGATGCTTGTCGCGACCTCGGCCAGCCAGTACCCGACGATGAGCGTGCACGTTATGTGATCGGCCTGGGCCTGCATGATTCGCTGGCCCATGTCGCCCCCGGACTTGATGTCGCCGACTATCCGCGCATGATCGAGCGTTATCGCGTGCATTTTCTGCGCCGCGACGGTGGCACCCGATTATTCGACGGTGCACGTGAATTGCTGGATGAATTGCGCGAGGAAGGTTATCTGCTCGGGGTTGCCACCGGTAAAAGCCGGCGCGGGCTGGATCGCGCGATGGCGGACTGCGGACTGGCCGGTTCTTTTGACATGACACGCTGCGCTGACGAAGGCCACAGCAAGCCGCATCCCGGCATGTTGCAGGCGATCATTGACGGCCTCGCCACCACAGCGGAACAGACTTTGATGATAGGTGACACCACACATGATGTGCAGATGGCTCAGGCGGCCGGCGCTTCCGCGCTGGCGCTGACTCATGGTGCACATGGCCGTGAAGCCTTGCAGCGCAGCGCGCCGCTGGCTTTACTCGATGATTTGCCGGCGCTGCGCCAGTGGTTACGCGCTACGTCATAGATATTTAATAAATAATTGTTTTTAAAGGAAAAATAATGTCAGATTCTCCTGAAAAAAAACCCGACTGGGAGCGCAGCGTGTTGGAGAAAGTGGCGCTTGCCGCGATCCATGAGCAGCGCACTGCGCGGCGCTGGGGCCTGTTCTTCAAGATGATGCTGCTGATCTATCTGTTTGCGCTGCTGTTTGTCGGCATGGGCTGGTTTGGCAAGCGGGATGCGCTGCCGGGCAGTCACACCGCGCTGATTGACATCAGCGGCGTCATTGCTGCCGGCAGCCCGGCCAGCGCCGACAAGATCATGAGCGGGCTGCAGGCTGCATTCAAGGACACCAACACCAAGGGCATCGTCATCCGCATCAACAGCCCCGGCGGCAGTCCGGTGCAGGCCGGCTATATCTATGACGAAATCAAGCGTCTGCGCGCCAAACACCCGGAAATTCCGCTGTATGCGGTGGTTGAGGACATCTGTGCTTCCGGCGGTTATTACATTGCGGCCGCGGCCGACAAGATTTACGTCGACAAGGCCAGCATCATCGGCTCAATCGGCGTGTTGATGGACGGTTTCGGCTTCACCGGCACGATGGACAAACTCGGCGTAGAGCGCCGCCTGCTCGCCGCCGGTGAAAACAAGGGTTTCCTTGATCCCTTCTCGCCGATCCAGGGCTCGCAGAAAGCCCACGCCGAGACCATGCTCAACGATATACACCAGCAGTTCATCACCGTGGTCAAGCAGGGTCGCGGCAAGCGGCTGAAGGAAACCCCGGAGATGTTCTCGGGGCTGCTCTGGGTTGGACAGAAAAGTATCGATCTTGGTCTGGCCGATGCGCTGGGTGGGCTCGACTACGTGGCGCGTGAGGTGATCAAGGCCGAGGACATCGTCGATTACACGATGCAGGAGAACTTTGCCGAGCGTTTTGCCCGCCGCTTTGGTGCCGCCACCGCGGAAACACTGGTGCGGCTGACCGGCCTTAGCGGTTTTTCGCTGCGTTAGGGGCAAGTAAAAGGAATACCGCCGGGCGCTTGCCCGGCCTCCAGTCGAGCTTGCGCCAGGCGGCGATGCTGCGGGTGACCACGGTTTCTCCGGGTTCGCCGAGGCCGGTGGCCACGCAGAGCAGGGCGTCTGGCGCGCATTGTTCGATCAACGCGGCGAGCAGCGCGTCATTTCGGTATGGGGTTTCGATGAAGACCTGGGTGCTGTCCTCATGCCGTGAACGCTGCTCGACCAGCTTGATTCTTGCCGCGCGCCTTGCTGCATCTACCGGCAGATAACCCTGAAAGGCAAAACGCTGGCCGTTGAGGCCGGAAGCCATCAGTGCCAACAGGATCGCCGACGGCCCGGCCAGCGGCCGTACACCGACTCCAGCCTCATGTGCGGCGCGAACCAGCAGGGCACCGGGATCGGCAATGGCCGGGCAGCCGGCCTCTGATAGCAGACCGCCATCACCACCCGCCAGCAGGGGCTGCAGCAAGGCCGGCATGTCCTGCGCGCGACTGTCCTTGTCGAGCGGCGTCAGCACGGCAGCCTGGAGCGACAGGGGGTAGGCGATGCGTTTCAGGAAGGCGCGCGCCGACTTCGGATTCTCGACGAAAAAATGGGTGAGGTGCCGCGCCGTGTTCACCGCTTCAGGCGAGAGCACCAGCTGCGCATCGGCATCGTCGCCCAGCGGCACCGGTATCAGGAACAGGGTTCCGGTATTGCTGTTGATCATGGCAACTCGATGCCGGCTCGCAGCAGCATGCCGGTCAGGGCGATCAACGGCAGTCCGATCAGCGCAGTGGGGTCGCTGCTGTGGACGGATTCGACCAGGGTGATACCCAAGGCTTCGATCTTGGCACTGCCGGCGCAATCATAGGGTTCGTCGCGACGCAGATAACGTTCGATCTGCGCTGCGGAGAGGGTGCGCATGCGTACCTTGGTCGGCACCACGGCGCTGTCACTGCCGCCGCTGGCGGCATCGAGCAGCACCAGCGCAGTGTGAAACAAGGTTTCGCTGCCACTCATGGCTTGCAGCTGGGCTGCGGCCGCATCATGGTTGCCGGGTTTTCCCAATACGCGGCCTTCAAGTACCGCCACCTGATCGGAGCCGATGATCAGCGCTTCGGGAAAATCCGCTGCGACACGTTGCGCCTTGGACAGGGCCAGGCGTCGCACCGTGACATCGGGAATTTCACCGGGCAGCGCCGATTCGTCGATGTCAGGGCTGACGCTGACGTAAGGCAAGCCAAGACGGTCTAACAGGGCTTTGCGATAGCGGGATGACGAGGCAAGAACCAGCCGGGGCGGGGATCCGGTCATGTCATGGGCGCTTCACGGGTGAGGTTTGAACCGGAAACGGCTCGGCCTTTGTGGTAGGTGCCGTTGCTAAGTATCTGTCGCACAAGGTTTTTTTTAAGCATTATTTTTGACATCGCAGCGCAAAAATATTATCATGCCGCGCTTATGTCCGGACCGGTCGCAGCACACGTCCTCGAAGATCCGTTTGAGTTCGCGCGCAGCGCCGGGACCTGTAGCGGCAATGTCGCGGTAACGGCGTTGCCTCGACTGCAGGATCGCCTGCTCGGCTCAGACGGCTCGTTCACTTTCACCCTGCATGGTGGCCATGATGCGCACCAGAGGCCGCAACTGAGGCTTAAAGCGGAAGGTTCGATGTCACTGTCATGCGGGCGCTGCCTGAAGGCAGTGACGCATCTGCTGAAGGTGGATTCGACGGTGCTGCTGATGCAGCCAGGCGACACACCTCCCGGCGATGAGGATGCTGAAGCACCGGAGTGGATCGAGGCAGGCCGAGATCTGGATGTGTTGCAGTTGCTGGAAGACGAGATTTTGCTGGCCCTGCCAATATCGGTGAGACACACCGATGGCCAATGCGTGGATGATCCGCGTGTGGCAGCAGGGGCGGCGGCCGGAAACCCTTTTGCAGCGTTGTCCGCGCTGCGCGGCAGGAACGGCCCGGACCAGAAGGACAAAGATTAATTTCAGGAGAACGACATGGCAGTCCAGCAGAACAAGAAGTCCCCCTCGAAGCGCGGCATGCATCGCTCGCACGACGCACTCGGAAAACCGGCGCTGGCCGTCGAGCCGACTTCGGGCGAAGCGCACCTGCGCCACCACATCAGCCCCAACGGCTACTATCGCGGCAAGAAGGTCATCAAGACCAAGGGCGAATAACTCGCCTGTTGTCTGGGAACCCGGCTCGGCACACACAAGAACCGGGACAGGAAGCGGAGGAGCTGACGATGGATGTCACGGTGGCCATCGACTGCATGGGCGGCGACCACGGTGCTTCAGTCACCGTGCCCGCGGCCGTTGAATGGTCGCGGCGGGATCCGTCATGCCGTTTCATCCTGGTTGGACTGGAAGCCGTATTGCGCCCGGAGCTGGTCAAGGCGGGCGCCGGCAGCGATCAGCACTTCACCATCCGCCACGCCACCGAAGTGGTGACGATGGATGAGCCGCCGGCCACCGCGCTGCGCGCAAAAAAAGACTCCTCGATGCGCGTCGCGATCGACCTTGTGAAAAGTGGCGAAGCCCAGGCCTGCGTCAGCGCCGGCAATACCGGCGCGCTGATGGCGATTTCGCGCTTTGTGCTGAAAACCCTGCCCGGTATCGACCGTCCCGCGATTGCCACCATGCTGCCCAGCGTCAAGGGGCACACCCATATCCTCGACCTCGGCGCCAATGTCGATTGCAGCGCCGAACACCTGCTGCAGTTCGCAGTGATGGGCTCGGAGCTGGTGGCTTCGGTTGAAAACAAGCCGCGCCCCAGCGTCGGCCTGCTCAATATTGGCGAAGAAGACATCAAGGGCAATGAAACGGTGAAGCAGGCGGCGGAACTGCTGCGCGCCAGCGGGCTCAATTTTTACGGCAACGTCGAAGGCAATGACATCTACAAGGGCACCACCGATGTCGTGGTCTGCGATGGTTTTGTCGGCAATGTCGCCCTGAAAACTTCGGAAGGCCTGGCGCAGATGCTTGGCACCTACCTGCGCGAGGAATTCGGCCGCAACCTGCTGACCCGTGCCGCGGCGCTGGTGGCGATGCCGGTGTTGAAGGCATTCAAGCGCCGCGTCGATCACCGCCGCTACAACGGCGCAAGCCTTCTCGGCCTGCGCGGCGTGGTCATCAAAAGCCACGGCTCGGCCGATGCCTATGCCTTCCGTTTCGCGATCAAACACGCGGTCGAAGAGGTGCGCAGCGGGCTTCTTGAACACATCACGCAGCGCATGGCTGCACAACAAAAGGTTGGGGCATGACTGCCTACTGCTCGCGCGTCATCGGCACTGGTAGCTATCTGCCGCAACGCGTGGTCAGCAACGCCGAGCTGGCGGCAAAAGTCGACACTTCCGACGAATGGATACAGCAGCGTACCGGCATTCGCCAGCGTCATATCGCCGCTGATGGTGAGCTTGCCAGCGATCTCGCGCTGCAGGCTTCACGCCGCGCGCTGGAGATGGCCGGCATCAATGCGGCAGAACTTGATTTGATCATCGTCGCCACGACGACGCCGGACATGGTTTTTCCGGGCACCGCCTGCATTCTGCAGTCGAAGCTCGGTGTGAAAGGCATGCCGGCCTTCGACGTGCAGGCTGTGTGCAGCGGTTTTGTCTATGCGCTGGCCACCGCGGATCAGTTCATGCGCTCTGGCCAGTACCGCCACATCCTGGTGGTTGGAGCCGAGGTCTATTCGCGCATCCTCGACTGGAGCGATCGTGGCACTTGTGTGCTGTTCGGTGACGGCGCTGGTGCGGTGGTGCTGCGTCGCAGCGAGCAGCCTGGCATTCTCGCTTCACGGTTGCATGCTGACGGCAGCCATGCCGGCATATTGTCGGTGCCGGGTTCGGTCTGCGGTGGTGCGGTGAGCGGGCGGCCACTGCTGCAGATGGATGGCGGCGCGGTGTTCAAGTTCGCGGTGAAGGTGCTTGAGGAAGTGGCGCTCGAGGTGCTGGAGGTCGCCGGTCTGCAGAAATCAGACATCGACTGGCTGATTCCGCACCAGGCGAACATCCGCATCATCCAGTCCACCGCCCGAAAACTCGACGTGCCGATGGAGAAGGTGATCACCACCGTCGATCGCCATGCCAATACCTCGGCAGCTTCAGTGCCGCTGGCGCTGGACGAGGCAGTGCGCGACGGTCGCATCCGCGAGGGGCAGCATGTGATGCTTGAGGGCGTTGGCGGGGGCTTTACCTGGGGTGCCGTGCTGATCAAGTGGTGACTGTGTTGAATATTCGTAAGTTATTGTTTTAATTGATATTTTTTATCAATCAGGAATGATGCGGATGAAACTGGCATTGGTATTTCCGGGACAAGGCTCGCAGTCGGTGGGCATGATGCAGGGCTTCGCGGACAGCGCCGTGGTGAGCGAAACGTTTGCTGAAGCCTCGTCAGCTCTGGACCAGGATCTCTGGCAACTGGTTAAAAGTGGTCCGGCCGAGGACCTCAGCGCCACCGTCAACACCCAGCCGGTGATGCTGACTGCCGCTTATGCGATGTACCGTGCCTGGCAGGACGCGGGCGGTCCGCAGCCGGCACTGGTGGCCGGACACAGCCTCGGTGAGTACACCGCGCTGGTTGCAGCCGGCGTTCTGGGTTTTGCCGATGCCGTGCCGCTGGTGCGCTTTCGTGCCCAGGCGATGCAGGAGGCCGTGCCGGTGGGGACTGGTGCGATGGCCGCGGTGCTCGGCCTCGATGATGATGCGGTGCGTGCCGCCTGCGCCGAAGCTGCACAGGGCGAGATTGTCGAGCCGGTCAATTTCAATGCACCGAGCCAGGTGGTGATCGCCGGCCACAAGGCTGCGGTCGAGCGTGCTGCCACAGCGGCAAAAGCCCGTGGCGCCAAACGTGCGCTGCTGCTGCCGGTCAGCGCGCCCTTTCATTCTTCATTGCTCAAGCCTGCAGCAGCGCGCCTGCGGGAACGCATGCAAGATGTGACTTTTAATGCGCCACGCATAGGCGTTGTCAACAACGTCGATGTCACGATGATCGATGATCCTGCCGCAATCCGCGATGCACTGGCGCGTCAGGCCTGCAATCCGGTGCGCTGGGTGGAAACGATCAAATCCTTCGCCGCACAAGGCATTACCCATGTCGTCGAGTGCGGCCCGGGCAAGGTGCTGTCCGGACTCACCAAACGCATCGACGGCAACCTGCAGAGCTTCGCAGTGACCGATGCCGCTACGCTGGCGCAAACGCTGGAGGCCCTGAAATGAACGGGATTAAAGACAAAGTCGTCTTGGTCACCGGCGCATCGCGTGGTATCGGCCAGGGTATCGCGATGGCGCTGGGTGCCGCCGGTGCCGTCGTCGCCGGCACGGCAACCACTGCAGCCGGCGCGGAAGCGATCAGCTCAGCCTTCGCCGCCGCGGGTCATCGCGGCCAGGGTTATGCGATGGACGTCAACGACGCGGCACAGATCGACGCCACGCTTGGCGCCATCCAGCAGCAGCACGGCGAGATCGCGATTCTCGTCAATAATGCCGGCATCACCCGCGACAATCTGCTGATGCGGATGAAGGACGAGGAGTGGGATTCAATCATGTCGACCAACCTGAAGTCGGTGTTCCGGCTGTCGAAGGCCGTGGTGCGTGGCATGATGAAGGCGCGCAGCGGCCGCATCATCAATGTCACCTCGGTGATCGGCAGCATGGGCAATGCCGGCCAGACCAATTACGCTGCAGCCAAGGCCGGTGTTGAAGGGTTTGCACGGGCGCTGGCACGCGAAGTCGGCAGTCGCAACATCACCGTCAACAATGTCGCACCGGGTTTCATCGACACAGACATGACGCGTGCGCTGCCCGAAGCACAGCGTACTGCGCTGGTCGGGCAGATCCCGCTGGCGCGGCTCGGCGTGGTTGATGACGTCGCCGGCGCGGTGCTGTTTCTGGCCTCGGATGCCGCGGCCTACATCACCGGCTGCACTTTGCACGTCAACGGCGGCATGCATATGGCCTGAGCAGGGCGTGAAGCCGTTCACACCGTGCGGGTAAGCTGCTGTTTTTGCAGGGCAAATTAAACGCCGTTTATGGTAAAATTTTGTTTTTAATGGAACCGGACCGGCCATGCAATTCTGATGCCGGCCGCTCCACCAACCGCCAGCAACTGTTACAGGAAAGAGAAAGGGGAAGCACATGGAAAACATCGAGCAACGCGTGAAAAAAATTGTTGCCGAACAACTTGGCGTTAATGAGGCCGACGTGAAGACCGAGTCGTCCTTCGTCAACGACCTCGGCGCCGATTCCCTTGATACCGTCGAACTGGTGATGGCCCTTGAGGAGGAATTCGAGACCGAGATTCCCGACGAGGAAGCCGAGAAAATCACCACGGTCCAGCAGGCCGTTGATTACATCAAATCGCACCAGAAGTCCTGAGCTGAAGCGGGGGCTCAGGTCTCTGCAAACTGACACGCGGGGCGCCCAACAGCGCCCCGCATCCCATTTGAATGCCGGTTAATCATCCGGTCCCGGTTTTATATCCCTCATATCCGGTCGTCCCATGTCCAGTTCCTCACGCCCCACCACCCGCAGAGTTGTCGTGACCGGACTGGGCATCATCTCCCCGGTCGGCATCGGCATCCCTCAATCCTGGTCGAACATCACCGCCGGCAGATCAGGGATCGGCCGTATTTCGCGCTTTGACGCCTCGCCGTACACCTCCCAAGTGGCCGGCGAAGTCAAAGGCTTTGATCCCGCCAATTACCTGCCGGCCAAGGAAGCACGCCGCTTCGACACCTTCATCCATTACGGCCTGGCTGCAGGCATCGATGCGATCAAGGATGCCGGGCTCGATCTCGACAGACTCAACCGCGAAATGATCGGCGTGTGTATCGGTTCCGGCATCGGTGGCCTGCCGCTGATCGAAGACACCCACGACGCGCTGAAAGCCGGTGGACCGCGAAAGATTTCGCCGTTCTTCGTGCCGGGCTCGATCATCAACATGATTTCCGGTCAGCTGTCGATCATGTTCGGCCTGCAGGGCCCGAACATCTCTGTGGTCACCGCATGCACCACGGCCAACCACAGCATCGGCGAAGCCGGTCGTCTGATCGAATACGGCGACGCCGACATCATGATTGCCGGCGGCGCCGAATCCACCGTGTCGCCGCTGGGCATCGGCGGATTCTGTGCGGCACGTGCGCTGTCCTCGCGCAATGACGATCCCGCTGGCGCCAGCCGCCCCTGGGACAAGGACCGCGACGGCTTCGTCATGGGTGAGGGCGCCGGCGTGCTGGTGCTCGAGGAATACGAACACGCCAAAAAACGCGGCGCGCGGATTTATTGCGAACTCTCGGGCTACGGCATGAGCGCCGACGCCCACCACATCACCGCACCCTGTGAAGACGGCGCCGGCGCGGTGCGCTGCATGAACAATGCGCTGCGCAACGCCGGTCTGACCCACGACCAGGTTGATTACGTCAACGCGCACGGCACTTCGACACCACTCGGCGACATTGCCGAGACCATCGCGCTGAAAAACTGCTTCGGCACACATGCCGGCAAACTGGCGGTGAGTTCGACCAAGTCAATGACCGGGCACCTGCTCGGCGCGGCCGGCGGCATCGAGGCCGTGTTTTCGGTGCTGGCGATCCGCGACCAGGTAGCGCCACCGACCATCAACCTCGTCAACCAGGACCCGCAATGCGATCTCGACTACGTGCCCAACACCGCACGGCAGATGAAGATCGATGTCGCGCTGTCCAATTCCTTCGGGTTTGGCGGCACCAACGGCAGCCTGGTGTTCCGCAAGATCTGAGAGAAATCCGGTTGCTGATTCCGGCCGTGACGGGTTCGTGGTGATCCTGATTGACGGCCAGCCCGGGAACCAGCTTCCCGTCGATGACCGCGGCTTCGCCTACGGCGATGGCGTGTTCCGCACACTTTCGTTGCGTGGCGGTATCACCCCGTTGTTGGAGCGGCATTACGCCAAACTTGCCGGTGACTGCCGCGCACTGGGTATCAGGCCACCTGCAGAAGCGGATTTGCGCGCCGATCTTGCACAAATCGCCGACAGGCATCCGGATTGCGCCGTACGTATCACCGTGACCCGCGGTAGCGGTGGGCGCGGTTATGCAATGCCTGAAGCCGCACAACCACGACGCATCGTTTCCGCATCGTCATTGCCGGACTATCCCGCGCAATGGTCCCGCGATGGCGTCACAGTGCGTTACTGCAGCACCATACTGGCGTCACAGCCGCTGCTTGCCGGCATCAAACATCTCAACCGCCTCGAAAACGTGCTGGCCAGAGCGGAGTGGAACGACCCGCAGATCGCGGAAGGACTGCTCGGTGACAGTGCCGGGCATCTGATCGAAGGTACCCGCTGCAACCTCTTCATCATCGAGCAGGGCACATTGGTCACTCCCGATCTTTCCGCCTGTGGTGTTGCCGGCGTAATTCGCCAGGCCATGATTGAGCCGGGAGCCAGCCATGGATTTTCCGTGCGTATCGACCACATCGACCGCGCGCGGCTAGAGAACGCCGATGGCATGCTGCTGGTCAACAGCCTGATCGGGGTATGGCCGGTGGCCAGGCTGGGTGAACGGCAATGGACCGGATTCTCCGTTGCGCATCACCTGCAGGAATGGCTGGACGAACTCGCAGGATGACCTGGATGCTGCGCCTCGTTAAACGTATGCTCATTGCAGCAGTTCTTGCCGCGCTGGCTGCGGCCACCGGGCTTTATGCCTATGCACAGCATGCCCTGCAGTGGCCGGCCGCCAGTATGACTTTTGACGTGCGCAGCGGCAGCAGCCTGCGCTCGGTGTCGGCCCAGCTTGCCACGGCCGGAGTCATCGGCCGGCCCGAACCTTTCGAACTGCTGGCACGGGTGCTGGGGGAGGCCGGCCGGCTTAAGGCCGGAAACTATGAACTCAATGCGCCGATGACTCCGCTGGAGCTGCTGAAGCAGATGACCCGTGGTGATGTGGCGCAGATCGCGTTGACCATTGTCGAAGGCTGGAATTTCGCCCAGATGCGCAAGGCGCTCGAAGCTCATCCGAAAATCCATTCTGAACTGACGGGACTCAGCGACCGCGAGGCTGCAGAGCGCATCGGTATCGACGCGGTGACGCCAGAGGGCTGGATCTACCCAGACACATACCATTTCAGCGACGGCAGCAGTGATGTGGCCATTCTCAAGCGCGCGCACCGATTGATGCAGAAACATCTGGCCGAGCAATGGCAGCAGAGGGCTGCAAATCTGCCTTTGCAAACGCCCTACGAAGCGCTGATCCTGGCCTCGATCGTCGAAAAGGAAACCGGCCGTGCAAGCGAGCGCCCCCTGGTCGCCGCGGTTTTCATCAACCGGCTGCGCATTGGCATGCGCCTGCAGACCGACCCCACGGTGATCTACGGCATCGGTCCGTCGTTTGACGGCGACATCCGCAAGCGCGACCTGCTGACCGACACGCCCTACAATACCTATACCCGCAACGGATTGCCGCCAACACCCATCGCCATGCCTGGACTCGAAGCCCTGCGCGCCACGCTGAATCCCGCCGCGAGCGATGCCATGTATTTTGTGGCACGCGGCGATGGCAGCTCCAAGTTTTCCAGGACCCTTGCCGAACACGAACGCGCGGTTGACCAATACCAGCGTCGGGGAAAACGATGAGCCGCGGCCTGTTCATCACACTGGAAGGCATGGATGGCGCCGGTAAGACGACGCATCTGGAATGGCTGCGTGAACGTCTGGCCACAACCGGCATGGCGCTGACAGTGACGCGCGAACCTGGTGGCACCGCGCTTGGTGAAACCCTGCGCGAATGGATGCTCCATGGCGGCGAGCCGCGCCAGCCCGACACCGAGGCACTGCTGATGTTCGCCGCACGCAATGAACACATTGTCCGTGTGATTCGCCCCGCGCTGGAAGCCGGACGTTGTGTGCTGTGCGACCGTTTTACCGACGCCACCTATGCCTACCAGTCCGGCGGCAGTGGCATGCTCTGGGCACGGATTGCCGAACTGGAACACTGGGTGCAGGGCGATCTGCACCCTGATCTGACGCTGTATTTCGACCTTGCACCGGAAATCGGCCGGGCGCGCAGTCGTTCGGCGCGGGAACCGGACCGCTTCGAACGCGAACAGACGGCATTCTTTGAACGGGTGCGTGCCGCCTACCTGCGCCGCGCTGGGGAACATCCGCGGCGCATCCGCATCATCGATGCCAGCCGCAGCATTGAAGAGATCCGCAAGGAACTCGAAGGCATCGTACAAACCATCCAATCTGCGAAAGGGTCCGGCTGATGGTCCAGTGGCTTGAAACACCGCTGAACGATCTGCTGCGTGAGGCCGGCAGCCTGCCGCATGCCCTGCTGTTGCGTGGTCCGCGCGGCATCGGCAAGCAGGCGATGGCGATCGAACTGGCGCGCAGCCTGCTTTGTGAAAAGCCGCTGGCGACCGGTCGTGCCTGCGGCCAGTGCGCCTCCTGCGGCTGGTTCGATGGCGGCAACCATCCTGATTTCCGCATGCTGCAGCCCGAAGCCGACATGCCGACCGATGAAACCGGGGAGGGTGCCAAGCAGAAAGAAAAAGAGGGCAAGGTGAGCACCTGGATCACCATTGAACAGGTGCGCGAGTTGCATGATTTCATCCATGTCTCGAGCCATCGCGGCGGACGCAAGGTGATCGTGGTCAGCCCGGCCGAAGCGCTGAATGTTGCGGCTGCAAATGCCCTTCTGAAAAATCTGGAAGAACCGCCGGCGCAAACCCATTTCATCCTGGTCAGCCACCGGGCGCAGCGCCTGTTGCGCACCATCCTCAGCCGCTGCCGGCAACTGCCGCTGGCACGTCCGGCAACGGCCGAGGCGCTGGCCTGGCTGAAGTCCCGGAATGTTGCACAACCCGAGGTCGTACTGGCCCAGGCTTCCGGCGCACCCTTGCTCGCAGAGGCGCTCAGTGCCGGCGATGAACTGGCCGGGCGCTCCGAATTGCTGCACCTGCTGGCGGACAGCAGTTTTGATCCGCTTGTCGCAGCCGAGTCGCTGCGTGATCTTCCGCTGGACCGTTTTGTCAGCTGGCTGCAGAAATGGACCGGTGACCTGGTTGAACAGCGCTTGCTTGGATGTATCCGCTACAACCCGGATTTCACCAGAGAAATCACCCTGCTGGCGCGCCGCATCGAACCGCTGGCGGCACTGCGTCTTCAGCGCAAACTGACACGCGAGCAACGCCATGTGCAGCATCCGCTGAATGCCAGGCTGTACATGGAAAGTGTGCTGCTGGCTTACCACGCGCTGCTCAATCCGGTGCGCCGTGTCGCCTGACTGCCCCCATGTTTGTTGATTCCCACTGTCATCTCGATTTTCCGGAACTCGCCGGACGGCTGCCGGATATCCTCGCGAAAATGCGCGACAACGCAGTTGACGTCGCACTCTGTGTCAGCGTCACCCTCGAGGATTTTCCGAGGGTGCTGGCACTGGCCGAAGCCCACGACAATCTCTACGCCTCGGTCGGCGTTCATCCGGATTATCCCGATCTTGAGGAACCGACAGTCGCCCAGCTGGTGAAGCTCGCGAACCATCCCAAAATCATTGCCATTGGCGAAACCGGGCTCGACTATTACCGCCTGACCGGCGATCTCAAATGGCAGCGTCAGCGTTTCCGCAACCACATCCGCGCCTCCCTTGAAACCGGCAAGCCCTTGATCATCCATACCCGCTCGGCCGCCGAAGACACATTGCGGCTGATGCGAGAAGAGGGTGCAGAGCAGGCGGGCGGGGTGATGCACTGTTTTACCGAAAGCCAGGCTGTTGCTGATGCGGCGCTGGAACTGGGCTTCTACATTTCTTTTTCAGGCATCGTGACCTTCAAGAACGCCCGGGAGCTGAAGGCCGTGGCCTGTCAGGTGCCGCTTGAGCGGATGCTGATCGAAACCGATTCACCCTATCTCGCGCCGGTGCCGTTCCGTGGGAAAACCAATGAACCGGGCCTGGTTCGCCATGTCGGAGAGGAAATTGCCCGGCTGCGTGGTATTCCGCTGACTGATCTTGCGTCGGCGACCACAGCCAATTTCAATAAATTATTCAATATAAACAAATAGTTATGAAATTTTTTCGGATATCTGCCCTATCCCTGATTTTGGCCGCAATACTTCTACCTGCAAGCCAAGCCAAGGCCAGTGCCTACGAGGACATGCTGCTCGCCATCCGCAACGACAACGAAAATGTGGTCATCGATCTGCTGCGACGAGGCATGGACGTCGATACCGTCAGCCCACAGGGCGAAACCCTGCTGATGATGGCGGCACGTGAAGGCAAACCGGCGGTTGTCCGGGCCATCCTGGCCAGCATGCCGCGGCTGCAGTCCCGCAGCCCGATCGGGGAAAGCGCGCTGATGCTGGCTGCCATCCAAGGCCATACCGATGTGACCCGGATGTTGCTGGATGCCGGAGCACCGGTAAATCAGCCCGGATGGACGGCGCTGATCTATGCTGCCGCCCGCAACCGGGTTGATATCGCAAGGTTGTTGATCGGCAAGGGCGCCGACGTCAATGCTGCCGCAGACAATGGCATTAACGCGCTGATGATGGCCGCACGCGAAGGCCACCTGCAGATGGTCTTGCTGCTGCTCGAGCATGGCGCCGATCCCAAACTGGTCAATACAGCGGGTCATTCAGCCCTGAGCCTGGCTGTTTCAAGGCAGCATGCTGAAGTTGAGAAATTACTTCGGAGGGCAGGCGTAAATAACTGAATTTAAACGTTTATATTGTATGAATAGCTTTATTGAATCAGCTTTTAATTTACGCATAATGTGTAGCGCGGTAAATTTCCACTGCCAATCAAGCACTTAAGTCCTATGAATGATAAAACGGGGTGTTTTGTGGGGGCTTAACCCTTCGCAAAGTTGTTGCCTCGCTTTCTGGAAACCGCTGCGGTTTGAAACAGCGCGTCTGGCCGGGGTGCATGGAGCCAGCCCTGACGATCAACGAGCAGCCGAGGGCCACGCCGCCCACTGGTCAATCGAGACAGCCGAACCGTCCACTGACCCCCCGGATTTTTTGTGCCTGCAAGCCGCCCTGAGGCCAGCAGGAAGCGGATACGCTGCGGGCTGACATCGAGCAGACGGGCCGCCTCAGCCACCGTCACCAGCGAAAACGGGTGGTTTTGGAAGGTCTGACGGCGCGCAACAGTTTTTTTGGAGGGCATCGGAACTACTTTGCCTTTGTTTTCAGTGACTTGAATCATAAATTGACCTTTTTTTGAGTGTCATCCATGGCACTTTGTGCGGGTTGTTACTAAGAACCCGCACAGCCGACTTTGGCTGTCTGGAGAACAGACACACCGTCAGGCTCCTGAACCGGCGCGGCGAGGACGTTGCCCCCAAAAGCGCGCCCACTCGCGAGGGCGCGTTTTGGGGGACCCGATGCCACCGGGGGCGTCCACACCGCCTTGCGCGGTGTGGTTGCACTTTGAGAGGCGGTGCGCGCAAGCGCGCAGTCACCTCTCAAAGCGCTCAGGTGCTCCGGTAACTCATCCTCAGGGCGCAGTGACAGCAACAAGGACAGGTCGGCAGGCAGGGGCTGTGGCTGCTCACGGTGGCGATTGAGCCAATGACGGGCGAGGGCACAGGTCAAGCCCCACCACCCCATGTCCGAGGCTTTGAAACCGAGTCCCTCAGACGAATACAGGGTGTCGCCGACCACACGCCAGCCCTGCCAGTTTTTACCGGGCAGAAAGTGACAGCCGAGCACACGGACCAGCTCGAACGCGGTGAATGGCACCCGTCGGGCGCCGGCCTCCCAGTTGCGGATGGTCTGTTGGGTCACGCGCAGCCGTTCCGCGGCCACAGGGATGGTCCACGTGGCATGCAGACGGGCATCCTTGAAGTCCTCACCGGAGACGAAGGCTGTAGCACTGAGGGCGCTCAATGGGGCCTCCGGATCAGCAGGCCGGGCGGGAACATCCACCATTGCCAGGTCAAACGATCACGGCGTGCGCCCAGGACCTGGCCCGAGATGCACAGATGCTTGAGGGTGTTCAGTGGAATGCCGATCAGGCGAGCGACACGGGTGACCGGCAGGCCCTGTGGCGGCAGATTAACGCGCAGCGTGGCCATGGGCGGCACCTCCATGGTCTACGGACGACAACAGATCGGGAGTGAACTGGACGGGCTTTAAAACGCGGTCGTGATGCAAGGCTTGCACCACAGCCCCGTTGATGACCGAATACTCTGGATGGTCACCGAGCAAACGCCGCAGCTTGGTGTGAATCTTGGCCGTGGTGATGCAGTCGTTCAGGCTGGCCGAGTAATTCGGTTCTTCGATGATCTCGGACAGAACGCCCAGCAAGACGCAGATTTCGTGGTCGTTGAGGGGTAATACGTGCCGCCGGTGGATGTTGCCGCTTGCCATAAAAGCTCCTTTGCAAGAGGCTTGAACCGGCAGTGGAAATCAGAAAACTATTGCGCTGAATCGTACTCCTTGATTCGTATAATGTGTATTATGTAAAGTTATGGCGGAGTCAGTCAAAGTGAAATTCAGAGTTGGTATCCAGAGCCGGAACCGGAAGGATCGAAGCAGCCCCACCCCGATTTCCGATCAAAGCCATCAGCCGGCCCGGGACTGGTTGCACACCCTAGGCAGCAGCAAAAAGATTGAACGGGCACCCGAATCCGGGCGCCGCACAACTAGAGCGAGTAATCCAGCCCCATGACCTCGCGTACGTCGCGCAGGGTTTCCTGGGCGAGTTTGCGGGCCTTTTCGCAGCCGTCGGCGATGATGTTGCGGACCAGGGTCGGGTCGTCCAGGTAGCGTTCGGCACGTTCACGCATCGGTCTTTGTTCGGCAACGATGGCGTCGATCACCGGCTGCTTGCATTCCAGGCAGCCAATGCCTGCGCTGCGGCACCCTTCCTGCACCCATTTCTTTTTTGCTTCGTCTGAATACACCTGGTGCAGCTGCCAGACCGGGCATTTTCCGGGGTCGCCGGGATCAGTGCGCTTGATACGCGCCGGGTCGGTGGGCATGGTTTTGACCTTTTTTGCCACGTTTTCCGGGGTTTCGCGCAGGGCGATGGTGTTGTTGTAGGACTTGGACATTTTCTGGCCATCCAAGCCAGGCATCTTGGCTGCCTCGGTCAGCAGGGCCTGCGGTTCGGTCAGGATCACCTTGCCGCCACCTTCGATGTAGCCAAAAAGACGTTCACGGTCACCCAAGGGCAGGTTCTGCGTTTCCTCGAGCAGCGCCCTCGCCGCGTCCAATGCCTCGTTATCGCCCTGCTCCAGATAATCGTTGCGCAGCTTGCGGTAGAGCTTGCCGCGGCGGGCGCCAAGCTTTTTGATCGCGGCTTCGGCCTTTTCTTCGAAGCCGGGCTCGCGGCCGAAAACATGGTTGAAACGGCGCGCGATTTCGCGGGTGATCTCGACATGCGGCACCTGGTCTTCACCCACCGGAACCTGGTTGGCACGGTAGATCAGGATGTCCGCGCTTTGTAGCAGCGGATAACCGAGGAAACCATAGGTCGCAAGATCCTTTTCGGCCAGTTTTTCCTGCTGATCCTTGTAGGTCGGCACCCGCTCCAGCCAGGAAAGCGGCGTGATCATCGACAGCAGCAAGTGCAGCTCGGCGTGCTCCGGCACCTTGGACTGGATGAACAACGTGGCCTGGGCTGGATCAACGCCGGACGCCAGCCAGTCCACCACCATGTCCCAGGCGTGGTTTTCAATGGTCTGCGGATCGTCGTAATGGGTGGTCAGGGCATGCCAGTCTGCGACAAAAAACAGGCACTGATGCTCGTGCTGCAGCTTGACCCAGTTTTTCAATACGCCGTGGTAGTGGCCAAAATGCAGTGCGCCGGTCGGGCGCATGCCGGATAAAACGCGGTTTTCAAACATGAGTTGCTGACGTGAATGTAGGGGCTGGCGGGCCTGACGATTTATTCAATAAAACAATAACTTATCGAATAATTGCATTGAATGGATGCAGAACCATGGCCGATGCCAGCCCCGATTCTAACGCATGCCTCACAAGCCCAAGGGCCCCAGAGCCCCCTTGCCGATCCGGGTCACCACCGGTTCGGGTCCGGTCAGATCGACAACTGTCGACGGTTCAAGCCCGCAGGAACCGCCATCGAGCACAAGATCGACCTGATGTTCCAGACGTACACGGATGGTCGCGGCGTCAGTTTCAGGCTGCTCGTCACCGGGCAGCAGCAGCGTTGAGGACAGGATCGGCTCTCCCAGTTCGGCCAGCAGCGCATCCACCACCGGGTGATCGGGGATACGCAACCCGATGGTGCGCCGCTTCGGGTGCTGCAGCCGTTTCGGCAGTTCGCGCGTGGCTTCCAGGATAAAAACGTAACTGCCGGGTGTTGCCGTTTTCAGCAGGCGGAACTGCCGGTTGTCGACCCGCGCATAACTGGCGAGTTCAGACAGGTCTCGGCAGACCAAGGTCAGGTGATGACGATCATCCACCTCACGAATCGTGCGGATGCGCTGCATCGCTCCCTTGTCGCCAATATGACAGCCCAGCGCATAGCAGGAGTCGGTGGGATAGACGATCACGCCGCCGTCGCGGATGATTTCAGCCGCGCGTTTGATCAGGCGCGGCTGCGGATTCTGCGGATGAACTGAAAAATACTGCGACATGATGAGTCGGCCGCTGGCCGTGTGCTGATTGCCCCGGCCTCAGAACAGCGACCACACCGGCTCGCAACCGGCCGGCAATGCCGGCACGTTGCCGAGGTCGCGGTAACCCTCCCCCGGCCCATGAAAATCGGAACCTGCCGAGGCGAACAGGCCGAAGCGCCGCGCATGGCGCGCCCAGGTCACGAATTCATCCGGGGCATGTGAACCGGTCACCACCTCGACCGCGCGGCCACCTAGCGCGACAAACTCCCCGAGCAGGCGGTCGCACTGAACGGAACCAAGATCGTAGCGCCCTGGATGAGCGATCACCGCGATGCCGCCGGCGCCATGAATCCAGCCCAGTGCTTCGCCCAGTATCGGCCATTGATGCGGCACAAAACCCGGTTTTCCCGGCGTGAGGAATTTGCGGAATACCGCATTGGTATCCGAAGCATGCCCGGCTTCGACCAGATAACGTGCAAAATGCGCCCGGCTCACCAGTTCAGGGTTCTTCGCATACCGGCGCGCGCCCTCCAGTGTGCCCTGGATGCCGATGGCATCGAGGCTCTGCGCGATGCGCTGCGCACGCTGCTCGCGGCCCGCACGCACCGCGGCCAGCCCTTCGACCAGGGCGGCCTGCAGCGGATCCAGCGCGAGACCGACGATGTGCAGCGTGACCTCCTCCCACAGCACCGAGATCTCGACACCGTCGATCAGGCGCAGGCCCCAGCGGGCCGCGGCTTCCCGCGCCGCTGGCAACCCCTTCAACTCATCATGATCGGTCAGCGCCAGCACATCGACGCCGCGCTGCACCGCGCGCTCGACCAGTTCCGCCGGCGCCAGCAGACCGTCGGAGCAGGTGGAATGGCTGTGCAGATCAACAATCATTATTATTTATTTTAAATCAATTAGTTATATCAATATACCCAAACGCATCATAACAAAACCGGCAGCATCTCCCTGAGAATCTGACCGTTGACCATAAAAACGGCCAATGCCCTGCAGCGCTCCGCTATACTGCCGCAGGTTTTTTTCTGACGGGCAAACATGAATCGCAATCAACGGATTGCACTGGCGGTGGCACTGCTCAATCTGGTGCTGATCGGCCTGTTTCCCCCGGTCGACCAGTTCTCGGTCGCCGCTTCCAGCCTGCCGGTATTTTCCGGGTTTTATTTCATTCTTGACCTGCCGCCGCTGGGCACGATCAACGCCAATTTTCTTTTCATTGTGGCGATGGTGGTGCTGGTCAATCTGGCGATTGCCTGGTTGCTGCTCCGCGACAAGCCTCAAACAGCCAATGCCGGGGGCGGGAAGTACGGCGGCCTGTCGCTGCAGGGTGCCGCCCTGCTCTTCACCGGCGGCAATCTGCTGCTGATGCTCTTGTTTCCGCCGATGGAATCGGTTTTTGCCGTGACCAAGGCGGCGATACCGACCTTCGAGGGCTTCTATTTCGTGTTCGCGAAAAAACCTGCGCACGTTATTGTGGAAACCCTGCTCTACATCGAGATCACCTTCATCATGGTCAACGGCGCGCTGCTCTGGCTGATTTTCCGGGAGCGCAAGCCGCCATCCGCGGACGAAATCCGCGCCGCGATGAGTGAATTCAAACCGCGCTGATCGGGCAACACCTGGTTCAGGCGGATTGGTGCAGCCGGCTTTGCGCCGGCACATGCTGGGCGAGGAATTCCATCTGGTCGGCAAGGATGCGACGGTTGGTCAGAATCAGATACTCGGCGCGGTTCGGCACATAGGGCAGGTATACCAGCTCCATGCCCGCGCCCTCCGGCGTGCGGTCGCTTTTTCTCTCGTTGCAGGCACGGCATGCGGTGACCACGTTCATCCAGGTATCGCGTCCGCCTTTCGAGAACGGCACGATGTGGTCACGCGTCAGCCGGGCGCCGGCAAAACCGGTGGCGCAGTACGCGCAGATATGCCGGTCACGGTGGAACAACTCGCGATTGTTCAGTGGCGGCACGCGGTTGAAGGAGCGCATCGCCATCGCCTTGCCCTTGATCGCGATGATGCTGGAGCCGCTGATGCTGGAACGTTCGCCGGTGATGCGATTGAGCCCGCCGGTTACGGTGAAGGCGCATTCGCCTAGGCTCCATGCCACCTGGTTTTTCGAGTAGTAGTAGCAGGCGTGCTGCCAACTTATCCAGCGGTGCGGCACACCGTGAGTATCTAGAGTCAGGATCAGCGGGAACCGGTTCACGGTCGCCGTCTCATGCCGCATCGGAAAGTCGCCGTCCATGTTGCGCAGAATCATCCAGTGTTGGACACGTTGATCTTGCGTCGTCTGCACCGTTGCGCGATTTCACGCGCCCGGGCAGCAGGCGAAGCGCCCAGAAAATCCACCCGCATCAGGTCATCATCAAAATTCACAGGGAAATTTACCAGATTTCTGAATTAATGGAACAATTTACCCTTCGGCAGACCCGCCAGCCACTGGTTCCGGAGCCGCGGTCAGGCTATACTCCGCTGGCGTGATTCCCCTGCATTCAAACATCCCTTCCACAGCACTGCCCTGCACCGGCCAGCCCGATGCAAAGTGACCGGCACTTGCGACGTAGTCGCTGAAACTTTGCCGGCGCAGTCTCCACGGCCGCAATTCCCACTGCTCATGTCGTTTGCCGATCTGAACCTGATTCCCGAGTTGCAGCGCGCCGTCGCCGACGAGGGCTATACCGAACCGACGCCGATCCAGGCCAAAGCCATACCCGCGGTGCTCGAGCGCCGCGACATCATGGGCTGCGCCCAGACCGGCACCGGCAAGACCGCCGGCTTCACGCTGCCTATGCTGCAACTGCTCGCGCCCTATGCAAATTCCAGCCCGTCGCCGGCGCGCCATCCGGTGCGCGCCCTGGTGCTGACCCCGACGCGTGAACTCGCCGCGCAGGTCAGCGACAGCGTCAAGGCCTATGGAAAATTCATGAAGCTGCGCGCCACCGTGGTCTACGGCGGCGTCGACATGCAGCCGCAGACCAAGGCACTGCGCGAAGGCGTCGAAATCCTCGTCGCGACACCGGGCCGCCTGCTCGACCATGTACAGCAGAAAAGTGTCGCCCTGGGCCAGGTCGAAATCCTGATCCTCGACGAAGCCGACCGCATGCTTGACATGGGCTTCCTGCCCGACATAAGGCGCATCCTCTCCCTGCTGCCGGCTCAGCGCCAGAGCCTGCTGTTCTCGGCGACCTTCTCCGACGAGATCAAGAAGCTCGCCAACCAGATGCTGCGCAATCCGACGCTGATCGAGGTTGCGCGCCGCAATGCTCCGGCTGATCTGGTCAAGCACCAGGTTTACGACGTGCCGGCATTGCGCAAACGCGCGCTGCTGGCGCGGCTGATCCGCTCGCGCGACATGAAGCAGGTTCTGGTATTCCTGCGCATGAAGCGCGACTGCAACAAGCTGGCGCGTGAACTGGTCCGTGACGGTATCAATGCCACGGCCATCCACAGCGACCGCACCCAGGCCGAACGCGAGCAGGCGCTGGCTGATTTCAAGGAAGGCCGCTGCACCGTGCTGGTTGCCACCGACATCGCGGCTCGCGGCATCGACATCGAAGAGCTGCCGTTCGTGATCAATTACGAGCTGCCGTACACCCCTGAAGACTATGTTCATCGCATCGGCCGCACCGGCCGTGCCGGCATGCCCGGCGAGGCAATCTCACTGGTCTGCCCGGATGAACACCGCCTGCTGGCCGACATCGAGAAGTTGCTCAAGCGGGCGATTCCGCGCGAGACCGCCGAAGACACTGAAGACCGGCCGCGCCGCAGCCGCCCCGCAGAGGAACGTGAACCCCTTGACGAGGCGCCAAAACGACACGGCAGCACGCCGCCGCCCGCACCGCGGCCGATGATTGCCGCTGACGGCTTTGATTTCAGCAAGCCTTACGAGCCGTCAACGGCCGCAACCGAACGCGCCGCGCCGCCGCCCTCCCGGCTGCGCAGCACCCGACCGACTGCCGCCCTGCTCGGCGGCCTGTCCGGCAAAGACAAAAAATAATCACCAACAGCCGCCCCGGCATCACCATCGTGTGCCGGGACTGTTTTAGCTGAATAACGGAGTCGAGATGAGCACAGCCCCCACCATGGCCCCCGCCGCACTGCAGTCGGCCCTGCATGACGGCCGCGAAATCGCGCTGCTGGACGTTCGCGAAGACGGCGAATTCGGCGAAGATCATCTGCTGTTCGCCACCCCGCTGCCGTACAGCCGCCTCGAGCTCGGTATCGCCGCGCTGGTGCCGCGCAAGACCGCGCGCATCGTGCTTTGCGACGATGGCAGTTCCGGCATTGCACAACGCGCCGCAGCCCGTCTTGCAGCGGCCGGTTACAGCGACCTCGCGGTACTCGATGGCGGCATCAATGGCTGGAAGGCCGCGGGGTATCCGCTGTTCAAGGGCGTCAACGTCCCGAGCAAGCTGTTCGGCGAAATGGTGGAACACGTCTACAACACGCCGCGCATCACCGCCCGGGATCTGGTGCGGATGCGTGAAACGAATGAAGACTTCGTGCTGTTCGACGGCCGCCCGCTGCACGAGCACCACAAGATGACCATACCCGGCAGCACCTGCTGCCCGAACGCCGAGTTGCCGTACCGCGTGGCCAGCATGGTGAAAAATCCGAACACCAAGATCGTCGTCAACTGCGCCGGCCGCACGCGTTCCATCCTTGGCGCGCAGACGCTGATCAACTTCGGCGTTCCGAATCCGGTATATGCACTGGAAAACGGCACCCAGGGCTGGTTCCTGTCCGACCTCCAGCTCGAGCATGGCTCGAAGCTGCGTTATCCAGAAAACCTGGATGCCGCGGCATTGCCCGCGCAACAGCAGGCTGCGCGCGAACTGATGCAGCGTTTCAAGCTGCGCAGCGTCAGTGCGGCAGAAGTTGCCGCCTGGTTCCAGGACAGGGAGCGCACGACCTACCTCTGCGATGTGCGCACACCCGAAGAATTCGCCAAGGGCTCGATACCCGGCGCCCAGCACACCCCCGGCGGCCAGCTGATCCAGGCGACCGACCAGTGGGTCGGCGTACGCAACGCACGTATCGTGCTGGTTGATGGCGGCGAAGCCGTACGCGCGCCGGTGGTGGCGAGCTGGCTTGCACAGCTTGGTTGTGAAGCCTATGTGCTCGAAGGCGGCGTCAAGGCTCCGGTGAATGTGGACATTGCCCCGGCTCCGGCCCTGCCACAACTGCCGGTCATTGAAGCCGGCGCACTCAAATCGCTGATCGACACTCAAGCCTGCAGCGTCTTCGATGTCGGCGCGAGCATGAATTTCCGCAAGGCGCATATTCCGGGCAGCCGCTGGAGCATCCGCAGCCGTATTGCCGCCGATGCAAAAAATGCCAGGCAGCCGCTGGTGCTGGTCGGTGATACCGATGTCGCACGCCTTGCCGCCACCGAACTGCTCGATGCCGGCATCAGCGATGTCCGCCTGCTCCAGGGCGGACTCGCGGTCTGGACCGCGGCCGGTCATGCCACTGCGGCGACTCCGGACAGCCCGGCCGACCGCGACTGCATTGATTACCTGTTCTTCGTCCACGACCGCCACGCCGGCAACCGCGAGGCGATGAAACAGTACCTCGCCTGGGAAACCGGCCTGATGGCCCAGCTCGGCGAGCAGGACAAATCGGTATTCAAACTGCCCGCGCACTGAAGGCTGGAGCAGCGCATGGCGATCTGGGTGGATGCCGATGCCTGCCCCGCCGTCATCAAGGACATCCTCTATCGCGCTGCCGTACGCACCTCGACCCGGCTGACGCTGGTCGCCAACCGTGCCTTGCAGGTACCGCGTTCACCGTGGATTGCGATGGTTCAGGTATCTCAGGGATTTGATGTGGCCGACCGGCACATCATCGATGCAGCCGTCGCTGGCGATCTGGTGATCACTGCCGACATTCCGCTGGCCTCCGCAGTCATCGACAAAGGTGCAAGCGCGCTGAATCCGCGCGGCGAGCGTTACACCGGCGACAACATCAGAGGTCTGCTCGACATGCGCAATTTCATGGACACCCTGCGCAGCAGCGGTGTTGATACCGGCGGGCCACCGGCACTCAGCCTTGCCGATCGCAAAGCTTTTGCCGCGGCGCTTGATCGTTGGCTGGCACAACAAGAAAAATCATAAAATAGTTAATTAAAACAACAGGTTAAGAATATTTTTCGGGCAATGGCAGCTCACGGCTTGCGCAAACCAAGTGTGGCCACCAGTCCATCGACATCGGCCGCGTATTCATTGACGGTGGCCACGGTCTTCACCGCATCAAGAAAATTCCACGCCCAGAGATTGGCATCGAGGTCCTTTTTCCATTCATCTTCAGTGGAGAGCTGGGCGTAGCGGCTCTCCCAGAAACGCACCACCGCAGGCGCCGTCCCCCTGGGTGCCATCACCGCCCGGAAATTGGTCATCGTCGCCTTCACCCCCATCTCGTGCCAGGTCGGTGCACTGGCGAGCGCGCCACCCAGCCGCTGCGGAGCGGACACCGCAATCGTGCGCAACTGGCCGCCACGCACAAAAGACACCGTTGCCGACGCTGCGGTCGACACCACATCGACATGGCCACCCAGCAGCGCTGTCACCGATTCGGCGCTGCCCTTGAAGGCCACAAAGCGCACCTTGCGCGGATCAATGCCGGCACGGGCCAGCGCCAGCGCAGCCGACAGATGGTTGGCACCGCCGATCGAAGTCGACACACCGATGGCCAGCGCCGCAGGGTCCTTCTGCAGCCGCGCGATCAGGTCGCGGCCACTCGCCAGCGCTGATTCGCTGCGCACCGACAACGCGAAATATTCATCGAACAGCGTTGCGATCCAGGTGAAGTCGCCATGACCGTACGGACTCGCGCCCAGAGCCCGGCTGATCAACACATTGAGGTTGCCGATCATCTGGTAGTGACCATTGCCGGCCTGCTGGTTCAGATAACTCCAGGCAATGACGTTGCCTCCGCCGGGCTTGTTGACCACTGTGAGCGGCCCCTCGTAGATGCGCCGCTCCTGCCACAGCTTCTGGATCAGTCTTGCCGTCTTGTCGGGTGCCGCACCCGCAGCGGTGCCGACGATGATCTCGACATTACGCTCGGGTTTCCAGGCTGGCTGGGCCTGTACATGCTGCGGCAGCAAAAGAGAAAACGCGGCTGAAAAAACGGTTGCAGTCAGACATGAACGTGACATCGCTGCCCCTCCGGTTGCGGCGCTGTGGTGCGCCATCTTGCGGAAACTATAGCAGTGCCGCCGCACCGCGGACATACATCGTCCGGCAGGTCGCCCGGTGTTAGCATGACGGCTTTTTTCGCCGCCCCATCATGCCCAGCAAATCCCGCATCGACGAAACCACCGCACGCCGCGCCTTCGAGGACGCTCTGGCCAGCCACGAACAGGACTTCGGCAAGTTTTTCCTCGCCCGCTTTTACGGGCTCGACATCGCTTACACCGATGATGAATGTCGCATTGAATTCGACCTCCATGAATTCATGCTCAACCCCCAGGGCGGCATTCATGGCGGCGTCACCGCCTTTGTGCTTGATGTATCGATGGGCCATCTGCTGCACCGGACCAGCGGCCCGGGTGCCACGCTCGAAATGAAGGTGCAGTACCTCAACACCGCACGCGCGGGCCGCATGGTCTGCACTGCGCGCTTCATCCGTCACGGTCGCAGCATTTCCTTCCTGCGTGCCGAACTGGTCGACCAGAATGGCGAAATGGTGGCCTGGGCCACCTCGACCTGGAAATCGCTGCGACCAAAAACCGCCTGATCCGATGCCACGTCCGCTCGTCCTCGACAGCAACGTCTGGCTGGACTGGCTGGTATTCGAGGACGCCGCGCTCTCGGTATTGCGTGCCGATGTTGCAGCAGGCCGCGCCGAAGTGATCATTGACGCCGCCTGCCTTGAAGAACTGACACGCGTACTCGCCTATCCGCTGCAACGCTGGACACTGGATGCCGACGGCATCGAACGCGCGCTCGGGCAATGCCGGCAACTGGCGCGGCTGGTGGTCACGCCACCCGGGCTGCAATTGCCGCGCTGCGCCGATGCCGATGACCAGAAATTCCTCGAACTTGCCGCAGGCCATTCCGCGTTTGCCCTGCTCAGCCGCGACCGCGAACTGCTGCGCATGTCACGGCCCCGTCATGCACTGCCGTTCCATATCGTGACTCCAGCCGCATATGCGGCGCTGCCGCGCGTAGAATCGCGGTAAGTGGTCGCGCCACCGGCGCCGGAGGAGATCATCATGGAAGTCATCAAACTGGGACCCGGATTTGCCGCGGAAATCCGCGGGGTTGGCATGGCCGAAGTGGCTGCCGACGAAGCGGTCTATACCGCGGTACGCGCCGTTTTTGAAGAACATTCGGTGCTGGTGTTCCGCAGGCAGCCGATCACCGACGAACTCCAGCTTGCCTACTCCAAACGCTTTGGCCCTCTCGAAACGGCCAAGGCTGCCTCCCGTGGCGAAGGCACGCAGTTCAGCATACTCACCAACGTCGAGCCTGACGGTTCGCTGGTCAAGCCCGGCCACAAGGAAGAATTGCGCGCCCGTGCCAACCAGCTCTGGCATACCGACAGCTGCTTCAAGATTCCGCCGGCACTGGCTTCGGTGCTGTCGGCGAGAACCATCCCCACCCATGGCGGTGAAACCGAATTTGTGTCGATGCGCAACACCTGGCAGCGCCTGTCCCCGGAGCTGCGGGCGCGGCTCGACGGCGCCTGCGCCTGGCATGACTACGCACATTCCCGCGGCAAGATTGCCCCGCATCTGGCTTCGGAACGCGAGCGCTCGGTGATGCCCCCCGTTTCGTGGCGCATGCGCTGGCGCAATCCGGTGAACGGCCGTGATGCGCTGTACATCGCCTCTCACACCTATGCCATCGACGGCCTGTCGCGTGAAGACTCGCTGCGACTGATAGACGAACTCACGGCGCTGGCCACACAGCCGGAGCAGATTTACCAGCATCGCTGGCAGGCCGGCGACGTGGTGATGTGGGACAACCGTGCCACGATGCATCGCGGCCGGCCCTGGCCCGAAGACCAGCCGCGCTACATGATCCGCACCACGATTACCGCCACCGATGCCGACGGCCTTGCTGGAATGTGGCCGCAACGCAGCGCTGCCTGAACACGGCCTGCAACATGAATAAGCCGCGCAGTGCGCGGCTTATTTCTTGGGCCTTGACGTGTTCAGGCCTTGATGCCCACGGCCCGGATCACCTTGCCCCATTTGTCGTATTCAGACTGGATGAAGCGGCCGAATTCCGCCGGTGTTGACGGTGCCGCGTCGGTGCCGGCACGCCGGAAACCTTCAACGAGGTCCGGCGACTTCAGTATCACCGTGGTTTCCCGGTGCAGCAGATCGATGATTGCCTTCGGTGTCCCTTTCGGCACCGACATGCCCATCCAGAACGTCGCCTCGTAGCCGGGCACACCCGCTTCAGCAATGCTCGGCACGTCGGGCATCTGCTGCGAACGTTGCGCGGTGGTCACGGCCAGTGCCAGCAGGCGGCCCGCCCGGTGGTGCTGCAAGGCAATCGCGATGCCCGGGAAACCGATCTTGACCTGGCCGCCGAGCATGTCCGCGATGGCGGCGCCGCTGCCCTTGTATGAAATATGGGTAACCTTGATGTTGGCCATGGACATGAACAGTTCGCCGAACAGATGCTGGCCGCCGCCGGTGCCGGACGATGCCCAGTCGAGCTTGCCTGGCTGGCTGTTGGCCAGGGCGATCAATTCCTTCACCGATTTCGCCGGCAACGTGGGATGTACCATCAGCACGTTGGGCGCCGAGCCGAACTGCGTCACCGGCACAAAATCCTTCAACGGATCATAGGACAGCTTGGCGTAGACATGCGGGCTGACCACAAAAGGTGTTGCGGCCTGCAGGATGGTGTAACCATCAGGCTCGGCTTTTGCAGCCACTGCGGTGCCCAGCGCGCCGCCCTGCCCCGGACGGTTATCGATGACGAACTGCTGGCCCAGACGTTCGGCGAGTTTGGCCGAGGTCAGCCGTGTCGGCACGTCGGTGGCACCGCCTGCGGCAAAGGGAATGATCATGCGCACCGGACGCTGGGGGTAAGCCTGCGCCGCCAGCACGCTGCCGGCCGTCATCATCAGTGTCAATCCCAGCGGTAAACTGCTGCGTTTCAAGCTTCGATTCATGTTGTCTCCTCCATCGTTGTAATTGGTTTGATGCCGCCTGATTCCACCACCGCGTCATGTTAACAATGGCGCCGGATTCCGGTGTACAAAAAACAACGCCGCCCGAAGGCGGCGTTGAGATCGATGATGCGGTGCAGCGTCCGCTTTACAGTCTCAGTTGATTTCAGCACCGCTGGCACGAACCACCTTGGCCCATTTATCGGCCTCGACCTTGATGAAGTCGAAAAACTTCTCCGGCGTGTCCTGCCAGGCCGGTTCCTGGCCCACGGCCTGCAGGCTCTTCGCCATTTCCGGCGACTTCAGCACCCGCAGCAGATCGCCGTGCAGGCGCATCTGCAGGTCACGCTGCAGACCCTTGGGGCCGGAAATGCCGAACCACGCCACCATCTCGTAGCCCTTGACCCCGGCTTCGGCAACCGTCGGCACCTCGGGCAGTTCCGGCGAGCGTTTGCCACCGGTCACGCCCAGCGCGCGCAGCCGGCCGGTCTTGATGTGCGGCAGCATGCCGGCAATACCCGGGAATGCCAGCATCACCTGACCTCCGAGCAGATCGGTGGTCACCGGACCGCTGCCGCGGTACGGGATGTGGTTGATCTTGATGCCAGCCATGTTGGCGAACAAGGCCCCGGTCAGGTGCTGGGTGCTGCCGTTGCCTGACGAGGCATAATCGATTTGGCCCGGACGTGCCTTGGCCAGCGCGATCAGCTCCTTGACCGATTTGGCCGGCAGCGAGGGATGCACCACCAGCACATTCGGTGCACTGGTGACCTGGGTGATGGGTGTGAAGTCATTGAGCGAATCGTAGGGCAGCTTCTTGTACAGGGCAGCACTGACAAAGTGGGTGTTGCTGATCATGAACAGCGTGTAGCCGTCGGGCGGTGATTTGGCGGCGACGTCGGCGCCGATGGTGGATCCGGCACCGGGACGGTTGTCGACCAGCACCTGCTGCTTGAACTGGTCGGCAAGGCGCTGGGTGATGATGCGGCCCGGCACATCGGCGGCACCGCCTGCCGAAAACGGGATGATCAGGCGCACCGGCTTGGCCGGAAAGGACTGCGCCGCGAGGGGTGCTGAAGCCACGGCGGACAGGGTTATGACCGCGGTCAGAACATGCTTGCAAGTTATTGATTTCAAGATACTTTTCTCCAAATTTCAAGAGCGGCTGCAAAAACAGGCGCGCAATCATACCACCGAGAAATCAGATTCGCTTCATGCCCTGTATCTCAAAGCAGAAATGAAACGCCCTGCATCAAGCGGGTGAAATGAAATGCACCGCATCAAGCGGATAAAAATGAAACGCCCCGCATTAAGCGGGGCGTGGTGCACCCTGAGGTGCGGGCACCTTGCGGTGCGGCGCCGCCAGAGCGGCGTCCTTTGATGAATGGCATCACACCACTCCGGACTCAGGCGATCGCAGTGCGCACCGCAATCGTGGCAGGCGATATCCGGACGGTTGCCCGGAATCTCGCACGCGGCGCCGCGGGTACCGGCGACACCGTGCTGCATGAATCTGATGCCAGTTTTACGCCCGTCAAAAAGTGGCGTCAACCCTCTTTTTCTGATTTGCGACGCCGCCATTGGCATGAAACGTGACGTCGCAAAAAAACAAAAACTTAGGTCACGGTGTTAAAGCAATCTGCAGCAGCCGGTTCAGGTCATGGCGGCCCGACCACCCTTCTCGAAGCTGATGATGCCGCCACGCGCATCGACCTGGATGGCATCCTTCGCCGCGAAGCGGCCCTCGAGGATCTGCTTCGCCAGCGGATTCTCGATTTGCGCCTGGATCGCCCGCTTCAGCGGCCGCGCGCCATAGACCGGATCAAAACCGGCCGCGGCGATTTCCTTGAGTGCGGCATCGCTGACCTCAAGCGCCATCTCCATCTGCGCCAGCCGTTTCTGAAGACCTGTCAGCTGGATCCGTGCGATTGACGCGATGTTTTTCTCGTCAAGCGCATGGAAGACCACGATCTCGTCGATGCGGTTGATGAACTCGGGGCGGAACTGGGTTTTCACCTCGCCCATCACCGCCAGCTTGACCAGCTGGTAATCCTTGCCCTGCATCGCCTGGATCATCTGCGAGCCGAGGTTGGAAGTCATCACGATTACGGTGTTCTTGAAATCCACCGTGCGCCCCTGCCCGTCGGTCATGCGGCCGTCATCAAGCACCTGCAGCAGCACATTGAATACATCCGGATGCGCCTTCTCGACCTCGTCGAGCAGGATCACCGAGTACGGCTTGCGCCGCACCGCTTCGGTCAGGTAGCCGCCCTCTTCGTAGCCAACATAGCCCGGTGGCGCGCCGATCAGCCGAGCCACCGAATGTTTTTCCATGAATTCGGACATGTCGATGCGGATCAGATGATCATCGGAATCGAACAGGAATTCGGCCAGCGCCTTGCACAGCTCGGTCTTGCCGACACCGGTCGGGCCGAGAAAGAGGAAGGATCCATAGGGACGTTTCGGATCGCCCAGCCCGGCGCGAGAGCGACGGATCGCATCCGAAACCAGGCGCACCGCCTCGTCCTGCCCGACCACGCGGCCGTGCAGGCGCTCTTCCATTTTCAACAGCTTCTCTCGCTCGCCCTGCATCATTTTCGACACCGGGATGCCGGTGGCACGCGACACCACTTCGGCAATCTCCTCGGTGCCGACATGGGTGCGCAGCAGCCGGTGTTTTGCCTGCTGCCCGTCCGTGCTCTCGGCGTGTTTCAGCCGGGCTTCGAGCTGCGGCAATTTGCCGTACTGCAGCTCGGCCACCTTCTCGAGCTGGCCGGCGCGTTGCAGCTTTACGATGTCGGCGCGTACCCGCTCGATTTCCTCCTTGATGTGCGCACTGCCCTGGACCTGGGCCTTCTCGGCCTTCCAGATGTCCTCAAGGTCGGCATACTCGCGCCCCAGTGATTTGATCTCGTCTTCGATCAGGCCCAGCCGTTTCTGCGAAGCTTCGTCCTTTTCCTTTTTCACGGCTTCACGCTCGATCTTGAGCTGGATCAGCCGCCGGTCGAGCTTGTCCATCACTTCCGGCTTGGAGTCGATTTCCATCTTGATGCGCGAGGCGGCCTCGTCGATCAGGTCGATCGCCTTGTCCGGGAGGAAACGGTCGGTGATATAGCGGTGCGAGAGCTCCGCAGCGGCGACGATGGCCGGGTCGGTGATCTCGACGCCATGGTGCAACTCGTATTTTTCCTGCAGCCCGCGCAGGATGGCGATGGTCGCCTCCACCGAAGGCTCGTCAACCAGCACCTTCTGGAAGCGGCGCTCGAGCGCGGCGTCCTTTTCGATGTACTTGCGGTATTCATCAAGCGTGGTCGCACCGACACAGTGCAGCTCGCCGCGCGCCAGCGCCGGTTTGAGCATGTTGCCGGCATCCATTGCACCCTCGGCCTTGCCCGCACCCACCATGGTGTGAATCTCGTCGATGAAGACGATGGTCTGGCCGGCGTCCTGTGCGATTTCCTTGAGCACCGATTTCAGCCTCTCCTCGAACTCGCCGCGGTATTTCGCGCCGGCAAGCAAAGCAGCCATGTCCAGCGAAAGCACGCGCTTGTTTTTCAGCGTCTCCGGCACCTCGCCGTTGATGATGCGCTGCGCGAGGCCCTCGACAATCGCGGTCTTGCCGACACCGGGTTCACCGATCAGCACCGGATTGTTCTTGGTGCGCCGCTGCAGGATCTGGATCACGCGTCGTATTTCGTCGTCACGGCCGATCACCGGATCAAGCTTGCCCGAACGTGCGCGCTCAGTGAGGTCCAGCGTATATTTTTTCAGGGCCTCGCGACTGCCTTCGGCCTCGGGGCTGCCGACATTCTCGCCGCCACGCAGGGATTCCACTGCCTTCTCGATGTGCGCCCGCCCGCCGCCGTGCTGCTGCAACAGCCGTCCTGTTTCGCCCTTGTCCTGGGTCAGCGCGAGCAAAAACATTTCCGAGGCGATGTATTGGTCGCCGCGTTTCTGCGCCTCCTTGTCGGTGAGGTTGAGCAGGTTGCCGAGGTCGCGCGACACCGTGACTTCGCCGCCGGTGCCCTCGACTTTCGGCAGGCGTTCGATGGCCGTCTTCAGCGCAGTACGCAAGCCGCCGACATTGACGCCTGCTTTCTGCAGCAGCGATGCCGTGCCGCCATCCTGCTGGTTGATCAGCGCATGCAGCAGGTGCTGCGGCTCGATATAGGCATGGTCATGCCCGACCGCAGCGCTTTGCGCGTCGGCGAAGGCCTGTTGAAAACGGGTGGTGAATTTGTCAAAGCGCATCGTTGTTCCGTAACGAAATGATCGATGGCTCAGAGATGGGGCTCCGGAGCGGAAATTTCAATGCATCCGGAAGGGGTATTCTTTCGTAAGAAAATTATTAAATTAAAACAATGGCTTATAAAAAAACTGGAAGCGGCGTCAGAGCGCAATGCTGCCCGGCATCACCGGCGCCGCGACCACGCCGCGCCGGCCGACCTCGGGATAGGGATGCAGCATGTTCAACGCGATGCTCTGGTTGGCGGTCTGCACGATGCGCACATGCTCGCGCTTCAGCTCTCGCGCGTGGCGGCAGCCACAGGCGTGGGCGATCATGTCGATCTCCTTGTTCATGTTGCGGCAGTAGTTCGCCACGCGCAGGTATTTCTCTTCCACCACCAGACCACGCTGCAGGCGTTTGTTATGGGTGGTGACCCCCGTCGGACAGGTGTTCTGGTGGCAGCGCAGCGACTGGATGCAGCCCAGTGCGAACATGAAGCCGCGCGCGGTGTTGATGAAATCGGCACCGACACACAGCGCCCAGGCCGCCTTGGCCGAGGTCACCAGCTTGCCGGCGGCCACCACCTTGACCCGTTCGCGCAAACCGGACTGGATCAGCGCATCAACCACCCGCGGCAGTGCTTCGGCAATCGGCAATGCCATGTGATCCATCAATGTCTGCGGTGCGGCACCGGTGCCGCCCTCACCGCCATCAATGGCGATGAAGTCCGGCGCATATTCCGGACCACGGCGCAGGATCGCATCACAAAGATCGTTCATGAACGCCCAGCCGCCGATGGCAGTCTTCACGCCCACCGGGCGGCCAGTCAGATTGCGGATGTACGCCACCTTGTCAAGCAGCTGTTCGACGTTGGCGATGTCGCGGTGGCGGTTGGGGCTGATCGAATCCTGACCGACCGGAATGCCGCGGATGCGTGCGATTTCCTCGGTCACTTTCTCGCCCGGCAATACACCGCCTTTGCCCGGCTTGGCGCCCTGCGACAGCTTGATTTCGAAGGCCGCGACACGCTGCGCCAGCTCCTTCGCCTTCGCAGCCGAAAAACTGCCGTCCTGTTCGCGGATGCCGTACTTGGCAGTGCCGATCTGCATGATCACGTCGCAGCCGCCGGAGAGGTGGTATGGCGACAGCCCGCCCTCGCCGGTGTCCATCCAGCAACCGGCGGCAGCGGCGCCGCGTGACAGCGCTTCAACCGCCGGCTGCGAAATCGCGCCGAAGCTCATGCCGCTGACATTGACGATGGATTTTGCCTCGAAAGGCCGGGCGCAGTAACCGTCACCGATCAGGATCGACGGCGTCGGCAGCCGGTCTTCCTCGAGCACCGGGTATGGATGATTGACAAAAATGATCGAGCCCGGCGCGCTCAGGTCATTGGTCGAGCCGAAGCCGATGATGCCGCCCTCGTTCTTCGCTTCCTTGTATACCCAGCCGCGGGTGGCGCGGTTGAAGGGCATTTCCTCGCGGTCGTTGAGGAAAAAATACTGGCGGAAATATTCGCCGAGATTCTCGAAAAAGAAACGCAGCCGGCCAATCACCGGATAGTTGCGCAGCACCGTGTGCTTTTTCTGCGTGACATCGTGGATGATCAGGATGATCAGCCCGCCGATCAGCAGCAGGCCAAGCACCGTGCCGATGCCATACGACAGCACGCCCATGAATCCGTCCATGTGCCGCTCCTCCGCCTTCGGTTGACCCGCTCGGTTAAAATCCCGATCCAGCTTGTTGCCCACTATAGCAGCTTGCCGTTAACGGCAAGTTTCAGCCTGCTCTGCAGCCCCTTTCGTAATCACCGTGCAACAAACGACCCTGTCGAACATGAATCTGAACGCAGACTTGACCGCAGAAATCGAACGCAATGTTACGGCTGCACTGGCCGAGGATGTCGCCGGCGGAGACCTCACCGCCCTGCTCACTCCGGACCACCCGGCTGCCGCCAGGGTGATCTGCCGTGAATCCGCGGTGCTTTGCGGCAGTGCCTGGTTCGAAGCCTGCATGCGCCGTCTCGATCCCGGCGTACACATCGCCTGGCAGGCCCGCGACGGCGACCGTATCGAGCCCGGCACCCTGCTGTGCACTCTCCATGGCCGCAGCCGCGCCCTGCTCACTGGCGAACGGTCCTCACTGAATTTCCTGCAACTGCTGTCTGCAGTAGCCACCACGACCCGCCGTTATGTCGATGCCGTGGCCGGCACCCGCGCTGCGATCCTCGACACCCGCAAGACCCTGCCCGGCCTGCGCGTGGCGCAGAAACACGCGGTGCTTGCCGGTGGCGGCATGAATCACCGCATGGGGTTGTGGGACGCGATCCTGATCAAGGAAAACCACATTGCCGCGGCTGGTGGTGTCAGTGCTGCATTACGTGCCGCAGCGGCGCAGGCAGATCAGGCGCAGTGGATACAGATCGAAGTCGAAACGCTGGATCAGCTGCGCGAGGCGATTGAAGCCGGCGCAAAGATGGTGTTGCTTGACAACATGAGCGTCGAGCAGATGCGCGAAGCGGTGAACTGGACTGCGGGCCGCGCCGCACTGGAGGCCTCGGGTGGCATCACGCTGGACAATGTGCGGGCGATTGCCGAAACCGGGGTCGACCGTATTTCAATCGGCGCACTGACCAAGGATGTCAGCGCCATCGATCTGTCGATGCGTTTTGTCTAGCGGGTGACTGAGGCCAAAAACGGGAACGGTATTGCAGACACATTCCCGAATTTTTTACAACCCATTGTTTTAATTCAATTTTTTGTGCGACCGGCGATATAGGTCTTGACCGCCTCGACATCCGGATCCATCACCGCCACCCGCTGCAGCCGGCTTTCCAGTCCTTCATAACCCGGCGGCACCTCGGGATCGCGGCCCAGTGCCTCGCGTATGGTTTCGGCAAACTTCGCCGGCAACGCGGTTTCCAGGCAGATCAACGGCACGCCGGTTTCGCGTTGCGCGACTCCGACATTGATGCCGTCGGCGGTATGCGGATCAATGGTGACGCCGTATTTCTGGTGGATGCGACGGATCGCCGCAACACGGTCGGCATGGCTGCTGCGGCCGGAGGCAAAGCCATACTGCGCCAAGGTCCGCCAGCACGGCGCCTCTGCCAGATTGAAGCCGCCCGCCTCCTCCACCTCGCGCCACAGCCGCGCGACCATCACCGCATCACGCTGCACCAGATCGAAGACAAAGCGTTCGAAATTGGACGCCTTGGAAATGTCCATCGACGGGCTCGAGGTCTGCGCGGTCTCGCGGCTGGAACGCACGCGGTAACGGCCGCTTTTGAAAAACTCGTCGAGCACGTCGTTTTCATTAGAGGCGAGAATCAGCTGGCGGATCGGCAGGCCCATCATCCGCGCGATGTGGCCGGCGAAGATGTTGCCGAAATTGCCCGAGGGCACGGCAAATGAAACTTCTTCGTCGTTGCCGCGGGTCGCCGAAAAATAACCCTTGAAGTAATACACCACCTGGGCCACCACCCGCGCCCAGTTGATCGAGTTCACCGCGCCAATGCGGTGCGCATTCTTGAATGCAGCATCACCACTGACCGCCTTGACGATGTCCTGGCAGTCGTCGAACACACCGCGGATCGCGATGTTGAAAATATTGGCGTCCTGCAGTGAATACATCTGCGCGCGCTGGAAGGGACTCATCTTGCCGTGCGGCGAGAGCATGAATACACGGATGCCCTTGCGGCCGCGCATCGCGTATTCAGCGGCCGAACCGGTGTCGCCCGAAGTCGCGCCAAGGATGTTCAGCGTGCGACCTTCGCGCGCCAGCACATATTCGAACAGCTCGCCAAGGAGCTGCATCGCCACATCCTTGAACGCCAGTGTCGGGCCGTTGGAGAGCTGCAGCAGGTGCAGCCCGGGCTCCAGCGTCTTCAGTGGCGTGATCTCGGCTGAGCCGAAAACCTCGCAGCGGTAGGCGCGGTGCACCATCGCCTTGAGATCCGCCTCTGCGATGTCATCCACATAACGGCTGATGATGGCAAAGGCCAGGTCCGGGTAGCTGAGCTTGCGCATTGCAGCGAGTTCGTCGGCACCGAGGCGCGGATAGGCCTGAGGCACCACCAGCCCGCCGTCAGGTGCGAGACCGCCGAGCAGCACGTCGCAGAAGCGCGCGACCGGCATCCGGCCGCGGGTGCTGATGTAGCGCGCCGGCGAGGCCTGCGCGAGTTTGGATGCGGGAACACTCATGTCGTATTTCCGGTGGCTTTCATTGCAGGTTCATTTATCCAGCGTTTCCATGCGCAGCCGGGTGACCTGGCCTGAAACAACCGGCAGTGCCTCGATGCGCTGGATGGCCACGTCGATTTTCTTTTCCTGGGTCAGGTGGGTGAGCAGGATGATGTCGACCTGCTGCTCGCCGGCCTGCGGTTCCTTCTGCACCAGCGCTTCGATCGAGATCGCCTGATCGGCGAGAATGCGGGTGATGTCGGCCAGCACACCGGCCTGGTCCGCAACACGCAGCCGCAGGTAGTACGAAGTCTCGACTTCGCCCATCGCCAGCACCGGCACATCCGACAACTGGTCGGGCTGGAAGGCCAGGTACGGCACACGGTGCGCCGGCTCCACGCTCAGCGCACGCGCCACATCAACCAGGTCGGCCACCACCGCCGAGGCGGTCGGCTCGGAGCCGGCACCGGCGCCGTAGTACATGGTCTGCCCCACCGCGTCGCCCTTGACCAGGATCGCGTTCATCACCCCCTCAACGTTGGCGATCAGCTGGCGCTCCGGAATCAGCGTCGGATGTACTCGCAGTTCGAAGCCTGCGTCCTTGCGTTTGGCGATGCCGAGCAGCTTGATGCGATAACCCAGCTCGCCGGCGTAACGGATGTCCTGCTGCGCGAGTTTCGAGATGCCTTCGACATGCGCCTTCTCGAACTGCACCGGAATACCGAAACCGATGGCCGCCATGATCGCCAGCTTGTGCGCCGCATCCACCCCTTCGATGTCAAAGGTCGGATCGGCCTCGGCATAACCCATGCGCTGCGCCTCCTTCAGCACGTCGGCGAAGGCGGCACCCTTGCCGCGCATCTCGGACAGGATGAAGTTGCTGGTGCCGTTGATGATGCCGGCAATCCATTCGATGCGGTTGGCGGTCAGCCCCTCACGCAGCGACTTGATGATCGGGATGCCGCCGCCGACCGCCGCCTCGAAGGCGACCATCACACCCTTGGCGCGCGCCGCGGTGAAGATTTCGTTGCCGTGTAATGCGAGCAGCGCCTTGTTGGCGGTGACCACATGTTTGCCGTTGGCGATCGCCTTCAGCATCAGCTCCTTGGCGATGCCGTAGCCACCGATCAGTTCGACAACGATGTCGATATCGGGGTGGGTCACGACGTCATTCGCGTCGGCAGTGACTTTCGCGGCGTCGCCGACGATGCTTTTTGCCCTTGCCACATCCTTGTCGGCAACCATGGTCATGCGAATGGCGCGACCGGCGCGACGCGAGATTTCCTCGCTGTTCCTCTGCAATACCTTGAACGTGCCGCCGCCGACGGTGCCGATGCCGAGCAGGCCTACATTGATCGGTTTCATAAAATATCAATCAAAACAATTGGTTATATTAAATCCGCTCAGAGCAGTCCGTCTTTGCGGAACATTTCCTTGATGGTGCGGATGGCCTGCCGGGTGCGCGCCTCGTTCTCGATGAGTGCGAAGCGCACATGGCCATCGCCGTAGTGGCCAAAGCCCGTGCCCGGGGCCACCGCAACCTTGCCGTCGATCAGCAGCTTTTTCGAAAATTCGAGAGAACCCATCGCTTTGTACGGCTCGGGAATCGGCGCCCAGATGTACATCGTCGCCTGCGGTTTTTCGACGGCCCAGCCCATCGCATTCAGACCCGACCACAACACGTCGCGGCGGCCCTGATAAATCTGGCGCACGTTCTCGACACAGTCCTGCGGGCCTTCGAGCGCGATGATTGAGGCCACCTGGATCGGCGTGAAGGTGCCGTAGTCGTGGTAACTCTTCATCCGTCCCAGCGCGGTCACCAGTTCGCGGTTGCCGACCATGAAGCCGACACGCCAGCCGGCCATGTTGTAGCTCTTCGACATGGTGAAGAATTCGACCGCGACATCACGCGCACCCGGCACCTGAAGGATCGACGGCGCCTTGTAGCCGTCAAACACGATGTCGGCATAAGCCAGGTCGTGCACGACATAGATGTCGTGTTCCTTGGCGATCGCAATCAGGCGCTCGAAGAACGCGAGGTCAACGCACTGCGTCGTCGGATTGCCCGGAAAATTCACGATCAGCATCTTCGGCTTCGGATAGCTGTCGCGGATCGACTGCTCCAGCTCCGCGAAAAAATCCACGCCGGCGTGCATCGGCACATGGCGGATGTCGGCGCCGGCGATCACCGGGCCGTAGATGTGGATCGGATAACTCGGATTCGGCACCAGCACAATGTCGCCGCGGTCCAGCGTCGCCAGTGCGAGGTGGGCAATGCCCTCCTTCGATCCGATGGTGACGATGGCTTCGGATTCAGGATCAAGCTCGACGTCGTAACGCGTCTTGTACCAGTTGCAGATCGCCTTGCGCAGACGCAGGATGCCCTTGGACACCGAATAGCCGTGGGTGTCGGTGCGCTGCACGGATTCGATCAGCTTGTCGACGATGTGACGCGGCGTCGGCTGGTCAGGGTTGCCCATGCTGAAGTCGATGATGTCTTCGCCGCGGCGGCGTGCGGCGAGTTTCAGTTCGCCGGTGACGTTGAACACGTAGGGCGGCAGACGTTTTATGCGCGGAAACTCTTCCATGAAAACAGTCTCGGAGCGGCTCTGCGCCGCGTATCGGCCGGCTTTGGGCCGGTTTTGGAGGTTGGTCGGCATCCGCCGGCAGCGGCTGCAGCGGCGGGAAAATGCCGAAGAAACCTATACTTAACCGCGGAAACCTATAATTGTAGCGAGTCCGCCTGTTCCGGGCAAAAATCCCTCTGATATCAGCCACAAAATCACCACTGCCAACCCTAGATCAGCGATGAAACTGAACCTCTCTGAAAATGCCGGCCAGGCGATGACCGGATATGGTCCGGGCTATCTGGTCGCCGGCGGCCAACGCTACGAGCATGCCCTGCTGGTCAGCCACGACGCCCCGCCGCGACGCTGGCCGCTGGCCGGAATCAATGAACTGCGAGCCGAATTGCTGGCGCCCCTGCTTACCGGAGAAGTCCCGGAAATTGTGCTCATCGGCACCGGCAAGGCGCAGCTATTTCCCGACCCCGCAGTGCTCCAGCCGTTGATCGAAGCACGGGTCGGCATCGAGATCATGAACACCGCGGCGGCCTGCCGCACTTTCAACGTGCTGCTCAGCGAAGGCCGGCGGGTGGCGGCGGCACTATGCTGCCCCGAGCCGGAATAGTCTATGTACTTGTTTTAATTATATTTTTATTCATTCAGCAGCAATGTCTGCTGCGGGCAGCGAAAAACAGAACGTTGCGCCCTTTCCCGGCACGGCCCGGGCCCAGACCCGGCCGCCGTGGCGACGAATCACCCGCTGCACCAATGCCAGACCAATGCCGGTGCCCTGGAATTCCGATTCGCTGTGCAGGCGCTGAAAGGCACCAAACAGCTTGTTGACATAGGCCATGTCGAAACCGACACCGTTGTCGCGCACAAAAAACACCGGGCTGCCGCCCTCCATTTCATACCCCACCTCGATCACCGGCACGGACTGCAGACTGGTGAACTTCCAGGCATTGCGCAACAGATTATCGACGGCAATACGCAGCAGGCCGAAGTCGGCATCGACATGCATGCCGGGAGCGACTTCAACGCTGACCTGGCGCTTGGGGCTGGCCGCACGCAACTCGCGAACAATGTCCTGCGCCATTTCGCTCAGGTCACAGTCGCGAATCTGCAGATCGCGGCGGGTCACCCGTGCCAGCTCGAGCAGGTCGTCAATCAACCTGGCCATGCGCTGACTGCCGGCACGCACACGCTCCAGGTAGCCGCGGCCCGCGGCATCAAGCACCCCGGCGTATTCCTCGATCAGTATCTGGCTGAAGCCGTCAATGGTGCGCAGCGGTGCACGCAGGTCATGCGAAACCGAATAGGAGAAGGACTCGAGTTCGCGGTTGGCCGCGGCAAGCGCGCGCGTGCGTTGCTCGACGCGCTGCTCCAGCTCGGCATTGAGCTGGCGCACCTCAGCCTCGGCGCGGCGGAAGTCGGTAAGGTCGTAGCCCATCAGATAAACACCTTCGACCGCATTGCTGTCCCCCCGCTGTGGCAGCAGTGTGAGCCGTACCACGCGGCGGCCGGCCAGGGTTTCAAGCGCGTGCTCGGCCACCACCTCTTCACTGGCGAAGGCCTGATCGAGCAGCGGCTCGATTTCCTCGGCAAAGGCCATGGCAGTAGCACCGCCGCCAAACCAACGGTCGAAGGTAAAGTTGGTGTAACGCGTCTGCCGCGCGGCATCAAAAAAGCAGATCACCGCCGGCACGTTGTCGGCTATCGCACGCAGCCGCGTCTCGTTGTCCCGCAGCAGGCGCTCCATCTTCAACTGTTCGGTCATGTCGCGCGCCAGCACCAGCCGCACCTTGCGCCCGCCGAGCATGGTCGGAAAGGAATGAATCTCGACATCCAGGATGCCACCGTCGCGGCGCATGTGCTGCTTTTGCAGGCGCTCCACCGCACCCATCTGCCGGTTGTAGGGTTCACTGAGGTAACGCTCGCGCCCTTGCGGCGTCTGGATGTCGATCAGCGACATGACGAGCATTTCCTCCCGGCTGTAGCCGTAAAGCTCGTGGCATGCGCGGTTGACGTCAATGAACTGCAGTGTCTCTTCATCACGCAGATACATCGGCATCGGCGTCAGCGCGAATATCTGCCGGTAGCGCGCCTCGCTCTCTATCAGCATCGCTTCCTGCTGCACGCGCTCGGTGACATCCTGCACCACGAGCAGCACGTGGTCGCGGGTATCGACACCCTCGACACCGACGATTTTTGAAACCGTGAGGTCTACCCAGATGCGCTTGCCGTCCTTGCGCACATACTGCTTGCGCCGGGAATAGGATTCCTTTTCACCCGACAGCAGTGCGTGGTTCATGCGGTTGGTGGTTTCAATATCCTCCGGCGCGGTGATGTCGATCGTCGATAACTGCAGCAATTCGGCCTCGCTGTAGCCAAGGATTTCGCAAAGTTTGGGATTGACCTTGACCAGACGCGGTTGCAAGGTCACGTCACGAATGCCGATACCCACCAGCGCCTGCTCGAAAATCGCTCGAAAACGCGACTCACTGGCTTCCAGTGCCTGCTGCGCTTTCTGGCGGCCGGTGATGTCGTTCGCGACAACCAGCCTCGCCGTCTGGCCTCCGAACTGGAAGGCCTGAGCGGTGATTTCCACGGTCAGCGGCTCGCCATCGCGGGTCACATGCCGGCGCAGGAACTGCGCGGGTTGCAAGGGGTCGCGTTCAAGCAATTGGGTCGCAACGAACTCCCGCTGCTCCTTGTCCTGCAGATCGATGGCGGTCATCTGCTGCAACTCGTCGCGGCTGTAGCCGTATTTGTCGATCATCGCGTCGTTGACAGCCAGAAATTTCGGGTTTCCGGCCTCGGCCACCCACATCGGAATCGGGGTCGAGGCGAAAATCCGGCGGTAACGTTCCTCGCTTTGTTCCAGCGCGGCGACCATCGCGGTGTGTTCGGAGATGTCCTGGGCCACCGCGAGAATGCCGGCAAATTTGCCCTCCTCGTCGGTGATGCGCGCATTGTTCCATTCGCAGATCACGGATTTACCGTCCTTGCGCATGTTCTCGTTGACGCCGCGCACGTCCAATTCGCCGGCGCGGACCTGCCTGCGGCGCTCACTGACGACGCCGCGGATATGCGGCGGCACGATGAAATCGGCGCTGTCCAATCCCACCAGTTCATCGTTGCGGTAGCCGAATACGGCCTCCGCAGCAGGGTTGACATACAACACCTTGAGATCCTTGTCCTGCAGTATGCAGGGCAGCGGCATCACCTTGAGCTGCTGTTGCAACTGCTCCAGCAGATGGCTGCGCGTCCGCTCCAGCGTGCCGGAGACACGTTCAGCCTCTCGCCGGTCAAGGAACTGGCCGATTTCACGGCCTATCGCGTCCAGGGTATCGAGCAACACCTGATCCGGCGCCTCGACACGCCTGCTGAAGAATTCCAGTGCATCGGTGATACCGGTGGTGCGCCTGACCGGAACAAACACCGCGCTGCGCAGCCCCGATTCGGAGGCTTCGCTGCTGCGCTGACCGCCCTCGCGCGGATAGTCGGGCAGCCAGTGCACCTCAGACATTGCCAGCATCCTGCTGATCTGCCCTCCCGCCTTGTTCAATGATTTCTGGCGCAATGATGTTTCAACAAAACGCTGCGCCTGCATGCCCGGGGCGAGCCAATGGGCGCCGCAGGATAACGTGTTGCCGCCCATTTCCACCTGGCGGTGCGCGCCCCATTGCCATTCCATGGTGCGGCAGATGGTCTCGATCACCGCCGCCATTGCCGCAGTGATTTCCCGTCCGCCGCTGAGGATGCGCGTGACGTCGTGCTGCATGCGCAGCCGCTGGCGCAGCACCACCTCGGCGGTGACGTCATTGCCGACACCGCGATATCCGGCCAGCGCGCCTGAAACGTCGAACACCGGTTCGCCACTGATGCTGGCGTAGGCCACCAGACCTTGCGGACTGACATAACGCACCAGCAGATCGCGGAAAGGAGCGCGGCGAGAGACCACCGTCTTGTGAAAAGTCCAGTCGCTGCCAACCGGTGTGGCGAAGTGTTTATCCCAACGCGCCAGGCCGAGGAACTCCCCGGCACCGCGCCCTGTCAGGCGCAGCAGGCCGTCCGACACATGGGTCATGCGATACTGGCCGTCGGTTTCCCAATACCAGTCTGAGCCAAGGGCCGTCAGCGCGCGAAAACGTTCCTCGCTCGCACGTAACGCACGCCGGGTGTCGCGCTGATGGATGATCACGCCGCAGCCGAACAGCGTGGCGGCAAGTGCCAGGCTCGCAGCCAGCAAAAGGCCGCCTCCGGAATAAGCGGCGAAGATGCATGCGATAACACCGGCGGCAAGGAGCCATTTCGGCGCACGCGAAGCCGGCAGGATGATTTTGGCGCCGGACTGGTGGCTGGAGCTCTGCCCGGTATCGATTTTGTTCAAAGTGTAAGGCCCTGGACTTGCTGAACCTGACCTGGACGGCAGGGCTGGCAATGCAAGCTTCATCTTATAATCAGCCCTGCCCATTGTCTAACCACTTACAGTGAACGCCCGGCTGATCGCTGCCCGCGCCACACACCAATCCATCCCCCCTTACGTCAGAAAGCGGCGCAAACTTGAACCATCACGACATCAATGCCGTTGCCGGGCAGATCAATAACATCATCCTCGGCAAACAGCAGCAGATCCGCCTCGCGCTGGCCTGCCTTCTCGCCCGCGGCCACCTGCTCATCGAAGACCTGCCCGGTGTCGGCAAGACCACGCTGGCCCATGCCATCGCCACCGCGCTCGGTCTGCGCTTCCAGCGCGTGCAGTTCACCAGCGACCTGCTGCCCGCCGACATCCTCGGCGTTTCGGTCTACAACCGTGACAGCGCCCGTTTTGAATTCCATCCCGGCCCGGTGTTCACCAATGTCGTGCTTGCTGACGAAGTCAACCGCGCCACGCCCCGGGCGCAGAGCGCGCTGCTCGAGGCGATGGAGGAAAACCAGGTCACCACCGAAGGCGAGACCAGGCCGCTGCCACAGCCATTTTTTGTGATTGCGACCCAGAATCCCTCACATCAGATCGGCACCTTCCCGCTGCCCGAATCGCAGCTCGACCGTTTCCTGATGCGCATCGAGCTGGGTTATCCCGACAGTGCCGCCGAGCGCGCGCTGCTCTCCGGCACCGATCGCCGGACACTGCTTGGTGAATTGAAGGCCAGGCTCGCCGGCGATGACCTGTTGCAACTGCAGCGGGCCGTGACCGCGGTGCGTGCCGAACCGGCGCTGCTCGACTATGTCCAGGCGCTGCTGCGGCACACCCGCGTTTCGCCTGATTTCAGCCATGGCCTCTCGCCACGCGCCGGGCTGTCGCTGCTTCAGGCGGCCCGGGCCTGGGCCTACATGGATGGCCGCGACCATGTCGTGCCGGAGGACGTGCAGGCGGTGTTGCCGGCGGTGGTCAGCCACCGCCTCACCGCCAGCGGCGGCGAAAACGTTTCATCGGCTTCGCCGGCCGCGCTGCTGCTGCAGGTCGCCATTCCCTGACCTCCCGATCCCCCGCCCCGACCCTTGACTCACTGACGCCCCATCTGACCGTGGATACCTTGCGCACCCTGCGCCAGAACGTACTGAACTGGATGTTCCAGTGGCGCGGGCCGGAATCGGGGGCTATCGTATTATCGCAGCGGCGTGTGTTCATCCTGCCGTCGAAACACGGACTGCTGCTGGCGCTGGTCGTGGTGCTGATCCTTATCGGCTCGACCAACTACGACCTGTCGCTGGGATTCGTACTCGCCTTCCTGCTAGCCGCCGCCGGTTGCCAGGCGATGCTGCATACCTTCCGCAATCTGGCAAAGTTGCACATCACCGCGGGCCGCAGTGAAGCGGTGTTCGCCGGTGATACGGCGCTTTTTACAATGCACCTCGCCAACCCGACCCGTGCCGCGCGTTACGCGGTGGCCGTCACTGCGGACCGTAATCTGGCCGACCATGTCGATGTGCCGGCCGAAGGCAGCGCCTCAGCCGTGGTGGAGATACCCGCGCTGCGCAGGGGCTGGCTGCGTCCGGGACGGCTGATGCTGGTCACGCGTTTTCCGGCCGGACTGTTTCGCGCCTGGTCCTATGCCGAACCCGATGTGCGCTGCCTCGTATATCCGGCGCCGGCAACACCGGGACTGCCGTTGCCGCCATCGGCCGCGGGCGACGGCGAAGGTGGCGAACAAGGTCAGGGACAGGAGGAGTTCTCCGGCCTGCGGCCGTACCGACCCGGCGATGCGCCGCGGCATATTGCCTGGAAGGCGGTGGCCCGCGATGACACGCTGGTGACCAAACAATTCGCCGGACGTGCGCCGCTCGAGCTTTGGCTGCGCTGGGATGCGCTGCCGCAAACCATGGATGTCGAATCCCGCCTGAGCCATCTCACGCGCTGGGTGATCGAGGCTGAACGCGGCCAGTCGGCTTACGGCCTGCGCCTGCCCGGCGAAACCGTGGCCCCTGGCAACGGCCCCGCCCACCGCAACAACTGTCTGCGCGCCCTCGCCCTTCATGGCACTGAAACCGCTCAAACTTGACGTCAGGCCATTGATCGCGCGCGAGGTTTATGTCCTCGCCGCGGGTTTTGTGCTTGCCAGCGCGGCGCATCTGCTGCGCATGCCGAACTGGCTGGGCGGCCTGGTCGTGGCGACGGTGCTGCTGCGCATCTATCTCGCCGCGCGCGACCAGCCGCTGCCCGGCAAGTGGCTGCTCGCGCTGGTCGCCTTTGGCACCGCCGCCGGCATCCTGCTCGAGTACCGCACGCTGCTCGGCCGCGAGGCCGGCGTGTCACTGCTGGTGGTGATGCTGTCGCTGAAACTGCTTGAAGGCCGCAGCCAGCGCGACGGTATATTGCTTGCGACCCTGGGTTTTTTCCTGCTGGTCACCAATTTCCTGTATTCGCAAACCATACTCACCGGGCTCTACATGCTGGGCTGCGCCTGGCTGTTGATCGTGGCATTGGTCACACTGCAGTTCACCGTGCGCTGGCCGGGCTGGAAAATCCCGGCGCTGCGCGCCGGGGCCCTGCTGGTTCAGGCTTTGCCGCTGATGCTGGTGCTGTTCCTGCTTTTTCCGCGCATCCAGGGGCCGCTGTGGGGGCTGCCGCATGATGCCTACGCCGGACTCACCGGCCTGTCCGACAACATGAGCCCGGGCAGCCTGAACAGCCTGATCCAGTCCGATGCGGTCGCTTTCCGCGCTGAATTCCGTGGCCGCATCCCCGAGGCTCCGGCGCTGTACTGGCGCGGCCCGGTGCTCTGGGATTATGACGGCCAGACCTGGACTGCGCCACGCTTCGTGTTCAACGTCAATGAAATGCCGGAAACCGCGGGCCCCACCATTGAGTACACGGTTACGGTCGAGCCTCATAACAAACGCTGGCTGTTCGCGCTGGAAATGCCGGTGATGCGCCCGCCGAGTTCCTTCCTGACCCGCGACATGCAGTTGCTGAGCACGACACCGGTGCGCAGCCGCATGCGCTACGACATGAGTTCGCGGCTGCTGCCGGCCTACGGTGCCGATGACACCGAAGTGATGCTGCAGCGCGCGCTGCAACTGCCCAAGGGTTACAACCCGCGCACCCTGCAACTCGCCGCCGAACTGCGCCGCCGCCACAGCGATGACCGCAGGCTGGTTGACGAAGTGTTGCAGACTTTTCGCAATGAAAATTACGTCTACACGCTGAGTCCGCCGTTGCTTGGTCAGCACGCGGTGGATGAATTCCTGTTCGACACCCGGCGCGGATTCTGCGAACACTACTCCTCGGCATTCACGTTCCTGATGCGCGCCGCCGGCATCCCGGCACGGGTGGTGACTGGTTATCAGGGCGGACAGATCAATCCTGTCGGTGAATATGTGCTGATCCGCCAGGCTGATGCCCATGCCTGGGCCGAGGTGTGGTTCCAGGACAGCGGCTGGGTGCGGGTCGATCCGACGGCCGCGGTGTCACCGGCGCGGGTTGAACGCGGCATCGCCTCCGCGCTGCCCAGCACCGATCCGCTGCCGATTTTTGTGCGTGGCAATTTTGCCGCGCTGCAAAGCCTGCGCCTGACCTGGGATTCGATCACCTATTCCTGGAATCAGTGGGTGCTCGGCTACTCCCCGGAGCGCCAGCGGCGCTTCCTGTCCAGCCTCGGCTTTGATGACGCCACCTGGCAAAAACTGGCGGTACTGCTGGTGGTCGGTGCGGGACTGGCCTTGTTGATCGGTGCCACGCTGGTGTTGCGCGATTTGCGCGCAGTGCGCGGTGATGCCGCACGTGCACTCTACGACCGCTTTTGCCGCAGGCTGGCCCGGCTGGGTTTGCGTGCCGGCGCCGCTGAAGGACCACTGGCTTTTGCCGAGCGGGCCGCGGGGCTGCGGCCGGAACTGGCGGCCTGGTTGCGCGCGGTAACCGGGCAGTATGTTGCGATCCGCTACGGCGGAGATCGCAGCGTGTTGGCTTTACGCGAATTAAAACGTCGAATAAAAGAAAAATAATATCAATAAAAACAATGACTTATATAATACTTCTATAGTCATTGCTCAAGCCGGTGGCAGCAAGCTGGCCGGATCAACCGGACGCCCCTGGCGGCGGATTTCAAAGTGCAGCTTGACCTGGTCGGCGTCGGAATCGCCCATTTCGGCAATACGCTGGCCGCGGGCCACGGACTGCCCCTCCTTCACCAGCAATTCGCGATTGTGGGCATAGACGCTGAGATAACGTTCGTTGTGCTTGATCACAATCAGCCGGCCCAGGCCGCGGATGCCGGTGCCACTGAAGATCACCCGGCCCGGCCCTGCCGCCAGCACCGGCTGGCCGGCCTTCCCGGCGATACCCAGGCCTTTGTTGGTGGAATCGTTGAACGGCGCGATCACCTTGCCCGCAGTCGGCCACATCCAGTCCACGTCATCACCGGCGGGCAGCGGCTTGTTGTCCGTGGCCGGTGGCCTGGCTTCGGGTTTGGGCTCGGGTTTTGCCGGTTCGGGCTTGATCCCTGACAACTGGGCATAGGCCTGGTCGCTGTACGGCACCCGGACACCACGCGGTTCGACACGCGCGCCACCGGCAACCGCGGGTTTGCCGGTCTCCAGCGGCTGGCTTTCGACCGTGGCTCCGGGCGTGCGCAGGGGCGCGGTAACCGCGCCACGCGGCGGGGTCATGCGCAGTACCTGGCCGACAAAGATCCGTGATGGATCCGGCAGATTGTTCCAGGCCGCAACTTCGCGGTAATCCTGGCCGAACTCCAGCGAGATTGAGAACAGCGTGTCGCCAGCCTTTACGGTGTAGGTGTCGCCCCGCGGCTGTTCCGCCGCCGCGGGTTTGGTGGCCGCTGCGGCCGGCGGTTTGGCGGCGGGTTTGGCTGCAGGAGCCTGCGGCAGGCGATCAATTACCGGCGCGGGACGTGGCGCCGCGCAGCCGCCAAGAGCGGCGACCAATACCAGCAGGATGGTGGTCTGAAGGAGGCGCAAGGGCTGTGCTTCAACCCAGCCCGGGCAGCAGCGGCACGAAACGGGCATCTTCCACCTTGCGGTCGACATAACTCTGCGCGGTACGCTCGATCACGTGCAGGGACTGTTTGCCCTGGTGCGTTAGGGGAATGATGATCTTACCACCCACCACCAGCTGCTCCAGCAACTGCTCCGGTACATGGGTGGCGGCAGCCGCAACAACAATGCCGTCAAAAGGCGCGTGCTCCGGCCAGCCGAACTGGCCGTCTGCGGTGCGCACCCGCACATTGTGCGCGCGGGCATCACGCAGGTGGCGGCGCGCCTTGGCGAGCAGGGGCGCCAGACGCTCCAGCGAATAAACTTCCTTCGCAAGTCGCGACAGCACCGCAGACTGGTAGCCGCAGCCGGTGCCGATCTCGAGCACCTTGGTCAGTTGTATGCCGCCACGCAGCAGCTCGAGCATGCGTGCCACGGTATACGGGCTGGAAATGGTCTGGCCGAAACCCAGCGGCAGCGCCATGTCCTCGTAGGCGCGGCTGGCCAGCGCTTCGTCGACAAAGATGTGGCGCGGCACCTCACCCATCGCGGCGAGGATGATCTCGTCGCAGATACCCTCACCCCGCAGGCGCTCGACCATGCGCATGCGTGTGCGCTGCGAGGTCATGCCGATGCCGCTGTTGCCGGCGTTCATCGTGTTGTGGCCTGCTGCAGCCAGCGCCCGACACGTTCCATCTGGCTGAATCGGGTGAGGTCCATTTGCAGCGGTGTCACCGACACGCGGCGCGTGGCGGTGGCATGGAAATCGGTGCCCTCGCCGGCGTCCTGCGCCTGACCGGCGGCCCCCACCCAGTACACGGTCTGGCCGCGCGGATTGCTGGATTTGACCACCGGCTCGGCCTTGTGGCGCTTGCCCAGCCGGGTCACGCTCATGCCCTGCAGATCGCCATGGGGCAGGTCGGGCACATTGACGTTAAGCAGCACCGGCTCGGCAAAGCGTTCCTCGGCAAAACGTTTGACGAGGTCTGCGGCAACGCGGCCTGCGCTGTCGAAATGGCCGCCCTCGCCCGCCACCAGCGAAACCGCGATCGACGGGATGCCAAGCAGGAAACCTTCTGTGGCGGCAGCCACGGTTCCGGAATAAATGGTGTCGTCGCCCATGTTGGCGCCGTCGTTGATGCCCGAGACCACCACATCTGGCAGTTCCGGCAACAGGCCGGTCACCGCCAGATGTACGCAGTCGGTGGGCGTGCCGTTGACGTAGTAATAGCCATTGGGAGCCTGGCGCACCGACAACGGCCGGTCCAGGGTCAGAGAGTTGCTGGCGCCGCTGCGGTCGCGCTCCGGTGCGACCACGGTCACTGTGCCCAGCACCGAGAGCGCACGTTCGAGCGCGGCCAGCCCGGGCGCGAAATAGCCGTCATCGTTGCTGAGCAGGATACGCACGCCGGGTGCCGAAGTCTCGAATCGTGAATCGCTGGTTGTTGAAAATCCGCCACACCCGGCGGGGCCTTGCCTGTGCCGCGCAGTCAACGCGGCAAGTACCGTGAAAGTCTTTGATTTTAACATGCACCCTCCGCCCTCCCCGACGCCAGTGCTAGGATTACGACCCTCATCAACCCGACCCGCAGACTGCCATGGCCCCCATCGGTTTCCGCATCCTCCCGTTTGCCGCGCAACCCTCCGCGAAACTCATCGCGCAGCTGCGCAAGACTGCCACCGCCCACCTCAGCGACAACATGCACCGCCTGCATGCCATCGGCCCCGACCTGTTTCCCTGCCATCGTGGCGGGCGCATGGTCGGCACCGCGCTGACCGTAAAAATCAGCCCCGGTGACAACCTGATGGTGCACAAGGCCATCGACATCGTGCGCCCCGGCGACGTGGTGGTGGTTGATGCCGGCGGTGTCTGCAGCCAGGCGATCATCGGCGAAATCATGTCGGCCATCGCTGAAAGGAACGGCGCCGCAGGCATGGTCATCGACGGTGCGATCCGTGATGCCGACGCACTGGCGGTATCTGACTTTCCGGTTTATGCCCGCGGCGTCACCCACCGCGGCCCGTACAAGAACGGCCCCGGAGAAATCAATGTGCCGGTGGTGATCGGCGAATCCGTGGTCAATCCCGGCGACATCATCATCGGCGACGATGACGGCCTGCTTGCCCTGCCACAGGAGGTGGCGGAGGAAACCCTGAAACTCGCCAAACTCCAGGAAAAGAAGGAGTCGGACATGCTGAAGGCTATCCGTAGCGGTAAAAAGATCGACCGCCGCTGGGTCGATGAAACCCTGCGTGGCCTGGGCTGCGACATTCCGAAAAAAATGCGCAGCTGATGAGCGGGCCACTCGCCGGGGTCACCGTGGTCGATCTGACCACAGTAGTGATGGGCCCCTACACCACGCAGGTCCTCGGCGACCTCGGCGCCGGGGTGATCAAGGTCGAGGCGCCGGGCGGCGACAACGTTCGCCATGTCGGCCCGATGCGCAACAGCGGCATGGGCCACATGTTCATGCATCTGAACCGCAACAAGAAAAGCCTGGTGCTCGACCTCAAAAAAACCGCCGGCCGCGATGCGCTGCTGCGTATCGCGGCAAAGGCCGACGTGCTGATCTACAACATCCGGCCGCAGGCAATGCAGCGACTGCGACTGGGTTATGCCGATGTCGCCGCGGCCAATCCACGCATCATCTATGTCGGCGCCTACGGTTACGGCCAGCAGGGCCCCTACGCGGCACGCCCTGCCTATGACGACCTGATCCAGGGCATGACCGGCCTGCCCTGGCTGATGCAGCAGGCCGGTGCCGCCGAGCCGCGCTACATCCCGGCCACACTCGCCGACCGCATCGTCGGCCTGCACGCGGCCTATGCCGTGACCGCCGCCCTCTACGAACGTGAACGCAGCGGCAAGGGGCAGGCCGTCGAGGTGCCGATGTTCGAATGCATGAGCCAGATGATCCTCGGCGACCATTTTGCCGGCCGCGGCTTCGAGCCACCGCTGGGTGATGCCGGCTACGCCCGCGTGCTCGCACCGGAGCGGCGGCCCTTCCGCACCCGTGACGGCCATGTCTGCGTGCTGATGTACAACGACAAACAGTGGGGCGCTTTTTTCCGGCTGATCGGCCGCGAGGACCTGTTCCGCGACGATCCGCGTTTCAACAGCCACGAGAGCCGCTCGGCGCGTATCGCCGAAGCGAATGCCTTCGTCGCCGGCGAGATGCTCAAACGTACGACCGCGGAATGGCTGCAGGCGCTCGCCAGCGCCGACATCCCCTGCGCACCGATGAATTCGATCGATGATGTGATCGACGATCCACACCTCAATGCCAGCGGCTTCATCCGCAGCGAGAACCATCCCAGCGAAGGCGGCCTGCGTACCACGGCCGCAGCCACCCAATGGTCACGCACGCCGCCCTCCCCGCAGTGTCCGACACCGCGGCTGGGCGAGCACGGGCACGAGGTGCTGAGCGGTGCGGGCTACAGCGACGCCGAAATCCGCGCGCTGGCCGCGGATGGTGTAACCACCCTGCCCGGCTGAACATGGACTTCGAATTCTCGGAAGACCAGCGCGCAATCCGTGAAGCGGTGAGCCGCACCTGCGCGCGCTTCGGCGACGATTACTGGCTCAAGCTCGACCGCGAAGGCGGCTTCCCGCACGACTTCCATGCCGCGATTGCCGCTGACGGCTGGCTCGGTATCGCGATGCCCGAGCAGTACGGCGGCAGCGGACTGGGCATCACCGAGGCCGCGCTGATGATGGAAACCATCGCCGCCTCCGGCGCCGGCTTCTCAGGCGCGTCAGCTATACACATGAATATCTTCGGCCTTCATCCGGTGGTGGTCTATGCCAGCGATGCGCAGAAGGCACGCTGGCTGCCACCGCTGATCAATGGCCGAGACAAGGCCTGTTTCGGAGTCACCGAGCCCGGTTCTGGGCTCAACACCACGCGGCTGACCACAAAAGCCGTGCGCGACGGCGATGACTACCTGATCTCCGGACAGAAGGTGTGGATATCGACCGCGCAGGTCGCCAACAAGATACTGCTGCTGACGCGCACCACGCCGCTGGAAGAAACAAAAAATCCGGTCGATGGCCTGACGCTGTTCTATGCCGACATCGACCGCGGCACGTTCGAGGCACGCGAAATCGACAAGATGGGCCGCAAGGCGGTGGACTCCAACCAGGTGTTCATCGACGGCATGCGCGTGCCGGCGGCAGATCGCATCGGCGAGGAAGGCAAGGGTTTCCGCTACATCCTTGACGGCCTCAATCCCGAACGCATCCTGGTTGCCGCCGAAGCCGTGGGACTTGGCCGAGTCGCGCTGGGCCGCGCCGCGCGTTATGCCGGCGAGCGCATCGTTTTCGACCGGCCGATTGGCCAGAATCAGGCGATACAGCATCCTCTGGCTCAGTGCTGGATCGAGCTCGAGGCTGCGGCCCTGCTCACCTGGCGCGCGGCTTCACTCTATGACAACGGCAAACCCTGCGGCGCCGAAGCCAATGCCGCCAAATATTTTGCCGGTGAAGCCGGATTCAAAGCGTGCGAAACCGCGGTGCTGACCCACGGCGGCATGGGTTATGCGAAGGAATTCCATGTCGAGCGTTACTTCCGCGAGGCAATGATTCCACGCATCGCACCGGTCAGCTCGCAGCTGATCCTCTGCCACATCGCCGAGCGTGTGCTCCGGTTACCCAAATCGTATTGACACTGCGCCGTAATCAGCGCACTGCCTCGTCGCGACGCTCACCCCGGGCCATCAGCAGCTGGCGCACATTTTCGACACCGGCGGCAATATCCTCACCCGGCTGTAATGGCGGCAGAAAACCTGTGACGCGGCGGCGGTAATTGAAATACACCGGCAACACCGGCACCTGCGCGGCCTGTGCCACACGATAGAAACCGGATTTGAAACGTGCACCGGCGCTGCGGGTGCCTTCCGGCGTGACAGCCAGCAACAGGCGGTCGCGGCGCCGGTATTCGCCGCCCAGTGTTTCGGCAAGCCCTTCGGGATGGGCGCGATCTACCGGTATACCGCCGAGCCAGCGCATGAAACTGCCCAACGGCCACCAGAACAGCGTGTGTTTGGCAACAAAAGACACACGCAATCCGAATACGAACATCAGCGCCGCACCGATGACAAAATCCCAGTTCGAGGAATGTGGCGCAATCGCAACCACCAGCCGTGGCTTATCGGGAAATTCGCCTTCAACCTGCCAGCCCAGGCGCGCCAGCAGCCAGATGCCGAAGCCGCGCAGCGGGCCATAGTCTCGACGCGGCAACGCGGGGCCAATGAACATGGCTTCAGCAGGCAGCATCCGCGGCTGTTGCGACCCAGAGTCCGGCGGCGCAGATTCCATCACACTCCCCCAGGTGCGGCGGGTTTATCAAAAACTTGTAAACCGTTGTTTTTATTGACTATTTTATACCGGCACCGCATAGGGCCGATCATGTTGCAGCGAAGGCATCATGCTGCGGATTTTTGCAACGCGTGCGGCATCGATTTGCGCGTAGATGATGCCCGGCTCTTCACCGGCATCGGCCAGCACTTCACCCCAGGGATCAACGATCAGCGCGTGGCCATAGGTCTGGCGATTGCCGCCATGCTCGCCACACATTGCCGGCGCGAAGACATACGCCGCGTTCTCGATCGCCCGCGCCCGCAGCAGCGTGTGCCAGTGCGCCTTGCCGGTCTGGCGCTGAAATGAAGACGGGATCGACAGGAATTCGGCACCACCTTGCGCCAGCGTGCGATACAACTGCGGGAATCGCAGGTCGTAGCAGATGCTCATGCCGAGTTTCCCCCAGGGCGTCTGCGCGATCACCGCGCTCTCCCCCGGACGATAGGCCGAGGATTCGCGGATCACCTTGCCGTCGGGCAGGGTGACATCAAACATGTGGATTTTGTCGTAACTGGCGACGATGCTTCCACCAGCGTTGATCAGGTACGAACGGTTGATGATGCGCTCGTCATCGCCGCGCAGGGTCAGTGATCCGGGCAGCAGCCAGATTTTGAGTTTTGCCGCGAGTGCCTGCATTTCACGCAGCGCCTCGCCCCCATCGGTCGGCAGCGAACCTTCACGCATGACGCGGCCGCTGCCATCCATCAGCAGTGCGTATTCAGGCGCCATCACCAACTGCGCGCCTTCATCGGCGGCAGTTGTAATCATCTGCTTCAGCGTGGAGAGATTGGCCGCGATATCGCTGCCGCTGTTCATCTGCAGGCAGGCCAGTTTGAATGCAGTGCTCATGGTCGTCGGCTGGTGAACAAACGCTGCGGTTTGCAGGCGTTCACAGGAGAAAGAATCTGGTCGGGGCGAGAGGATTTGAACCTCCGACCACCTGCACCCCATGCAGGTACGCTACCAGGCTGCGCTACGCCCCGATGTACTGATTATACCGCAGTGACAAATGACGCTGCACTCAGGCGCGCAGTTGTTCGATCAGGGTTTTCAATTCCTGACGCAGGCGGCCGAATCCGGGTTTCGAAGGGACCGCGGCCGCTGAAGTGCGAGTCGCGCGTGCGGCAGGTTCATTGGCGAGTTCATCCAGACGGTTGCGCGCACCGCTGATGGTGAATCCCTGATCGTAGAGCAGTTCGCGGATGCGGCGTATCAGCAGGACTTCATGATGCTGGTAATAGCGGCGGTTGCCGCGACGCTTCACCGGACGCAACTGTGTGAATTCCTGCTCCCAGTACCGCAGCACGTGCGGCTTGACACCGCACAGCTCGCTTACTTCACCGATGGTGAAATAACGTTTGGCCGGGATCGGCGGAAGCTGAACCTTAAGACTTCCGCTGGCTTCCATGGAAATGCTGCTCCACCATGGATTTGAGTTTCTGCGAGGCGTGGAACGTGACGACGCGGCGCGCGGAAATGGGAATTTCTTCTCCGGTTTTCGGATTGCGGCCCGGGCGCTGCGGCTTGTCGCGGAGCTGGAAGTTGCCGAAACCGGAGAGCTTCACGCCTCGGCCGTTTTCAAGGGCGGCCCGGACCTCATCGAAAAAGGACTCGACCATATCCTTGGCCTCGCGCTTGTTGAAACCCACCTTTTCAAACAACAGATCGGCGAGTTCAGCTTTGGTTAACGTCATGTTGTCCCCTCTCAACGAAGCTTCGCGTTAAACTTTTGTTGCAGGATCTGGCGCAAATCCGCGACGGCTTTTTCGACTTCCGCATCCGTCAGTGTTTTTTCAGTATCCTGCAATAACACACTGAATGCAAGACTTTTTTTCCCTTTTTCGACCCCCTGCCCACGGTATAAATCAAACACCGTAAGGTCTAGCAAAATGGCCGGCGCTGCACGCCTCAATTCGGTCAGGATGTCGTCATAGCGGACATTTTCATCAAATTCCACAGCCATGTCGCGACGCACCGCCGGGAAGCGCGGAATCTCGCCAAAACGCGGCAGATCGCGCTCCAGCAAGGCATCCAGATCAATTTCGAACAGCACCGGTGCGGAGGGCAGGCCGTACTTGCGCTGCCAGCGCGGGTGCAGTTCTCCGATGCAACCCACTGCCCGCCCATTACAGAGCACCGTGGCCGACTTGCCTGGGTGTAATGCAGGATGGAGCGCCGGCTGCAGGCAAAGATCGCGTGGCGCGAGTAATTGTGCGAGGTCGCCTTTGATGTCAAAGAAATCGACTCCCCGCTCCTTCGCCCCCCACTGCATCGGCGCAGCACTGCCAAAAGCAATCGCTGCAACCCGCCAGGGCTGGGGCAGATCGTTGCGCGGCAGAAAACAACGGCCGATTTCAAACAGGCGCACACGCGGCTGTTGGCGGCTGGCATTGTAGGAGACTGCCTGCACCAGTCCTCCGATCAGGCTGGAACGCATCACGCTCATCTGGCTGGCGATCGGGTTGGCCAGCGTGATCGGCGCAGCGTTGTCACAGAAATCGAGCTCCCACTGGCGATCGACAAAGCTGTAGGTCACGACTTCCTGAAAATCGAGGGCGGCGATCTGGTGGCGCAGTGCGGCCGCGTTGCGCCGCGCTTCAGGCAGCGGCTGCAACACTGCCGCGGCCGGTGGCGGCAGTGCCGGAATATTGGCATAACCGTGGATGCGCGCATATTCCTCGATCAGGTCTTCCTCGATCGAGATATCGAAGCGGTGGCTGGGCGGAGTCACTTCGATGCTGTCATCTGCCGGCTTCGGCGCGAAACCCAGGCGCTTGAATATCTCCACAGCCTGTTGCGCCGGAACTTCAAAACCGAGCACACGCTGTGCTCGCCCCAATCGCATCACCACCGGCTGGCGTAGCGGCAATGACCCTCGAACCTCGCACACAGGGCCGGCCTTGCCGCCACAGATGTCGATGATTAGACGGCTGGCACGTTCAATCGCGACTTCGGTTGCCGAGAAATCAACTCCACGCTCGAAGCGGTAGGCCGAATCCGAACCAAAACCCAGTTCACGGCTGCGGCCTGCAACCACTTCGGGCACAAAGAATGCACTTTCCAGTATCACGTCTCGGGTTGCGGAAGACACACCGCTTTGCTCGCCTCCCATGAATCCGGCCAGGGCCAGCGGCTGTCTGGCATCGGCGATCACCAGATGGCGTTCGTCCAGTTCCAGCGTGCTGCCATTGAGCAGCGCCAGGCTTTCGCCACGACGGGCACGCCGCACCTCGATGCCGTCGTGCACCTTTGCCGCATCAAAAGCATGCAGGGGTTGCCCCATCTCGAGCAGCACATAGTTGGTGACATCAACCACTGCACTGATCGAGCGCAGACCACTGCGAGCCAGGCGCCGCAGCATCCAGTCCGGCGTCGCAGCCCCGGCATCGACACCACGGATCAGGCGTGCGCTGTAGCGCGGGCAATCGGCAGGCGCGGCAACGGTCACGGCAACCCGCTCGTCCAGCTCCTGCGGCACCGGCTGCGGTACCCGCCAGCGCAGGCCGACGCCGCTGAGCGCGGATATTTCACGCGCAAGACCAAGCACGCTCAGACAATCGCCGCGGTTCGGCGTCGCCTTGGTGATCAGTATCTGATCGTCGAGGTCGAGTACGTCGCGTACGCTGGCACCGATGACCGCATCGGCAGGCAGTGCGAGCAATCCATCAGCCTCCTCGCTCAGCCCCAGTTCCTTTGCCGAACACAGCATGCCCTGCGACTCGATACCGCGCACCTTTGCCAGCCTGATCTCGATGCCCGGCAGCTTTGCGCCGACCAGCGCAGTAGGCACACGCATGCCGGCACGCACATTTGGCGCACCGCAGACTATGCTTAGCGGCGCAGCACCGACATTAACCTGGCAGACATTGAGCCGGTCAGCCTGGGGATGCTTCCCTACACTGAGCACCTCACCCACCACCACGCGTTCAAAAGGAGGTGCGGCCGGCTCGATGGCCTCTACTTCAATGCCACCGAAGGTCAGCAGATCGGCCAGACCGGCGGTATCAAGCGCCGGATCAGCCAGTTCACGCAGCCAGTGTTCGGATATTTTCATCGCGAGGCCGGACTCAGACGAATTGCTTCAGGAAACGCAGGTCGTGATCGAAAAACAGGCGCAGGTCGTTGACGCCGTAACGCAGCATGGTCAGACGGTCCGGGCCGAGGCCGAAGGCGAATCCCTGGTAGCGTTCGGGGTCGATGTTGACGTTGCGCAACACATTGGGGTGCACCATCCCGCAGCCGCCAACCTCGAGCCAGCCGTCACCAAAACTCATGTCGATCTCGGCGGACGGTTCGGTGAACGGAAAGAACGAAGGCCGGAAACGGATCTGCAGCCGCTCATCCTCGAAAAATTTCCGGAAAAAATCAATCAGAACGCCCTTCAGATGGGCAAAGCTGATGTGCTCGTCGATCCAGAGCCCCTCGACCTGATGAAACATCGGCGAGTGCGTGGCATCGGAATCGACGCGATAGACCCGCCCCGGCGCGATCACCCGGATCGGCGGCTGGTGTTTTTCCATGTAGCGGATCTGGATCGGCGAAGTATGCGTGCGCAGCAAATGCTTGCCGTCGGCCAGGTAGAAGGTGTCGTGCATCGAACGCGCCGGATGATTTTCCGGCTGGTTCAGTGCTGTGAAGTTGTAGAAATCGGTTTCGATCTCGGGGCCGTCCGCAACATCGAAGCCGATGCCGCGGAACAACTGCTCGATGCGCTCCATGGTGCGACTGACCGGATGCAGGCCACCCAGGCCACGGCCACGGCCAGGCAGCGTGACATCGACCGCCTCTTCGGCCAGCCGGGACTCCAGAGCGCGCAGGGCAATGCGCTCGCGCTGCACATTTAGCGCCTCTTCAAGATTCTGCTTGGCGGCATTGATGCGAGCCCCGGCTGCGGGTTTCTCCGCGGGCGGCAGTTTGCCCAGCCCCTTGAGCAATTCAGTCAGCGCGCCGCTCTTGCCGAGATAACCCGCCTTCGCCTGTTCAAGAGCATCGGCATTGTCGATGCCGGCAAACAGCGCCAGCGCTTCTGTGACCAGTTTGTCGAGATCCTGCATGGAGGTGGTCCGTCAGTCCGGCGAAAAAAAAGGAGGCTCGCCGAGCCTCCTTCTTTCCACCATCCGTCATCAGGCTCCGAGGCTGGCTTTCGCCTGTTCCACAAAGCGCATGAACGCCGGCTTGTCAGCCACTGCGATGTCAGCCAGAACCTTGCGGTCAACCTCGATCGCGGCTTTTTTCAACCCGTTCATGAACACGCTGTAGGTCATGCCGTGCTCGCGGGCCGCAGCGTTGATACGCGCAATCCACAGCGCACGGAACTCGCGCTTCTTGGTGCGGCGGTCACGGTAGGCATACTGGCCGGCACGCATCACCGCTTCGTTGGCAATGCGGAATACGTTGCCGCGGCGGCCGCGGAAGCCCTTGGCAGCCTTGATGACTTTCTTGTGCGCCTTGCGGGCGATTACACCACGTTTGACTCTTGGCATGGTTTATCCCCCTCTCAGTAAGGCAGCATCGCCCGAACCGAGCGCTGGTCAGAATCATGCACCATGGTCGTGCCGCGCAGCTGACGCTTGCGCTTGGTGGTCTTCTTGGTGAGGATGTGGCGCAGGTTTGACGAACTGCGCTTGAATAGGCCGCTGCCCAGCTTTTTGAATCGCTTGGCCGCGCCGCTCTTGCTTTTCATCTTCGGCATGGTTGCTCCTGTTTTAGCCTAGCGTCGGGTGCCTGCATTTGCAGGACTTGAAACCCGATCACTACTTCTTTTCTACGGTCGGTGCGCTTTCCGCCTCAACCACCTGCTCAGTCGTTACCACCGGTTTTTCCGGTGAAACCACCGATTTTGTCGCAGGCTTCTCTGAAGCCTGCGGCGAAATTTTTGCCGGCGCCTTAACCGGAACCGGTTTTTTCTTGGGCCCCAGCACCATCACCAGCTGGCGACCTTCCATCTTCGGAAACTGCTCAACAACCCCCACCGCATCAAGATCGCCCCTGACCCGCTCCAGCAGGCGCATGCCGAATTCCTGATGCGCCATCTCACGCCCCCTGAAGCGCAGCGTGATCTTGGCCTTGTCGCCCTCTTCAAGAAAACGCGTCAGGTTGCGCAGCTTGATCTTGTAGTCGCCTTCATCCGTACCTGGACGGAATTTCACTTCCTTGACGACAATCTGCTTCTGCTTGAGCCGCGCCTCGTGCTGCTTCTTGCTCTCCCGGTACTTGAACTTGCCGTAGTCCATGACCCGGCAGACCGGAGGATTCGCTGTCGGCGCGATTTCAACCAGGTCAAGCTCGGCTTCTTCGGCCAGCTTGTTGGCTGCCGCGATGCTGATAACGCCAAGCTGTGAACCGTCGGCACCGATGACCCTGACTTCCGGAGCGGTGATTTCACCGTTGATCCGGGCTTCTTTTTCCTGAGCTATGCGAGGAACTCCTTAAAAACGTTGCTCTCAGGCCGTACGTCCCCGTCTTGTGATCTCGCCGTTTAACAGCGACAAAAAGGCTTCCTGGGTCATTTGACCCAGATCTTCACCTTTACGGGATCGCACAGCCACCTTTTGCGCCGCAACTTCCTTGTCGCCGATGACCAGCTGGAAGGGCAGCTTTTTGAGACTATGTTCCCGTATTTTATAGGAAATCTTCTCATTTCTCAAGTCGGCCTCGGCGCGGATTCCAGCGTGTTTCAGCCCCTCCACCACCTCGGCGACATAGGCCGACTGGGCTTCGGTAATGCTCATGGCCACCACCTGGACCGGGGACAGCCAAGGCGGCATCGCCCCTGCGTAGTGCTCGATCAGAATGCCAATAAAGCGCTCCAGGGAGCCCAGAACGGCCCGATGCAGCATTACGGGCACCCGCCTCGTGTTGTCTTCGGCCACATATTCAGCGCCGAGACGGCCCGGCAACGCAAAATCCAGCTGCAGTGTGCCGCATTGCCAGATACGCCCCAGTGAATCTTTGAGCGAAAACTCGATTTTCGGGCCGTAAAACGCCCCTTCGCCCGGATTAAGGTCCCATTCCAGGCCTTTACCGTCCAAAGTCGCCTTGAGTGCCGCCTCTGCACGATCCCAGGTCGCATCCTCGCCGATACGCCTCTCCGGACGTGTCGACAGCTTGATCAGTATCTGTTCGAAGCCGAAATCGGCATAAACCCGGCGCAGCAAATCAATAAAGTCACCCGCCTCGGCCTGGATCTGCTCTTCGGTGCAGAAGATATGCGCATCGTCTTGAACGAAGCCGCGAACCCGCATCAGGCCGTGCAGCGCGCCCGAAGGCTCGTTGCGATGGCAGGAGCCGAATTCGGCGATACGCAGCGGCAGGTCGCGATAACTCTTCACGCCCTGATTGAAGATCTGCACATGCCCCGGGCAGTTCATCGGCTTTACCGCGTAATCGCGCTTTTCCGACTCAGTGGTGAACATGTATTCGCGGTAGTTCTCCCAATGCCCGGAACGTTCCCACAGCACCCGGTCCATGACCTGCGGTGTGCGCACTTCACGATAACCACCCTCGGTCAGCAAGCCGCGCATGTATTGCTCGATGGCCTGCCAAATGGTCCAGCCGTTGGCGTGCCAGAACACCATGCCCGGAGCCTCGTCCTGCATATGAAACAGGTCGAGCTGGCGGCCCAGCTTGCGATGATCGCGCTTCTCCGCCTCCTCAAGGCGGTGCAGATACTGTTCCTGGTCTTCCTTCTTTGCCCAGGCCGTGCCGTAGATCCGCTGCAGCATCTCGTTTTTCGAGTCGCCTCGCCAATAGGCCCCAGCGACTTTCATCAGCTTGAACACTTTCAGCCTGCCGGTGGCCGGAACATGCGGCCCGCGGCAGAGATCGATAAAGTTGTCCTGGCGGTACAGCGAGATCGGCTCGTTCGAAGGGATCGAGGCAATGATCTCAGCCTTGTACTTTTCACCCATGCCCGAAAAGAATTTCACCGCCTCATCTCGCGGCATTACCTGGCGCTCAACACGGATATCCCGTTTGACGATTTCGGCCATGCGTTTCTCGATCGCCGCCAGATCCTCCGGCGTGAACGGCCGCTTGTACGAAAAATCGTAGTAAAAACCGTCCTCGATCACCGGACCGATGGTGACCTGTGCCTCGGGAAACAGTTCCTTGACCGCATGCGCCAGCAAATGGGCGCTGGAGTGGCGCAGGATGTCGACGCCCTCCGCATTGCGATCTGTGATGATCGACAGTTCGGCATCACCCTCGATCAGGTGCGAGGTATCAACCAGAAGGCCATTGACACGGCCGGCCAGCGCCGCCTTGGCCAGACCCGCACCGATGGCAGCAGCCACTTCTGCAACCGTCACCGGCTTGTCAAAGACTCTCAGCGAACCATCAGGCAGTTTTACGTTGATTGCATTGACCATGGGGCAGTCTCTGGTAAACGCCAATTTTCGGTGGCGTCATGTTTCTGGAAATCAAAAAAAAAGTGCGGCAAAGCCGCACTTTTCTCCGCATACAGCGAATTCTCGCAGCTAGGGCCGGGGAACGGTTGAGGTGCTAGTTCGCGGTGTCATAACGCTCACTTTCCGTAGTCCCGGCGCTGGCCGTGAAAAATCAAGCAATTCGTTGGTAGGCGCGATTGGACTCGAACCAACGACCCCCACCATGTCAAGGTGGTGCTCTAACCAGCTGAGCTACGCGCCTCCTGCAAGGTAGCTATTTTAACGGAAACCACTGATACCGTTCAAATTTCCAGCATTGCCCCGTTCAGCGACGCGCCGCACCTAGAACACCGTCGACCTCCCGGATCAGCCCAAGCACCCGTTGCAACTGGCCAAGATCGGACACCTCCAGCGTAAAACGCATGCGCGCGCTGAGGTCATTGCTCTGGGTGCGGGTCGCAGTGACATTGATGCGTTCGCGTGACAGGACTTCCGAAATGTCGCGCAACAGGCCGGTACGGTCGGCTGCATCGACCACGATTTCAACCGGAAAAGTCGCACTGCCAGGCTCACCCCATTCCGCGGCGATGCGCCTTGCCGGGTCGAGGCGCGCCAGATTCGCGCAATCGGCCCTGTGAACGCTGACACCACGACCGCGGGTGACAAAGCCGGCTATGGGTTCCGGCGGCGCCGGCCTGCAGCACTTCGCCGGGGCGGTCAGCAGTTTGTCGACCCCAACCACGAGTACACCGCCGCTGCCCTGCTTAGACTTGCGGGGGACGATGGCATCCTCCGGCTCCGGTGGCCGGGGTTCACCGGTCAGCGCATCCTGCAGGGCCTTCGGCCCCAGCTCCCCACGGGACAAAGCTGCCAGCAGCTCAGGCAGCTGGTCAAAACCCAGGCCGGTGGCCAGCTCATCCAGATTGATGCGTGTGCGACCATGGCGCTGCAATTCCCGGTCCAGCATCACGCGCCCCTGCGCGATGTCGGCCTCCAGATTCTGGCGGTTGAACCACTGCCGCACCTTGCCACGTGCGCTGGCGCTTTTCAGGAAACCCAGCTGCGCATTCAGCCAGTCACGGCTGGGCCCGCCCTGCTTCGCGGCAACGATTTCGATCTGCTGGCCGCTGGCCAGCGGCGTGTTTAGCGGCACCATCACACCGTTAACCCGGGCTCCGCGGCAGCGATGCCCGAGCTCGGTGTGTACGTGGTAGGCAAAATCAACCGGTGTTGATCCACGCGGAAGATCGATGACCTTGCCCTGCGGCGTGAACACATAGACCGAGTCATCGAGCAGTCCGGTGCGAAACTGTTCCGCCAGTTCGCCGGCATCCCGGACCTCATCCTTCCACTCCAGCACCTGGCGCAGCCAGGCAATCTTTTCCTGGTAGCCTCGATCAATACGCCGGCCTTCCTTGTATTGCCAGTGCGCGGCAACCCCCAGCTCCGAATGCTCGTGCATTTCGTGGGTGCGGATCTGCACTTCCAGCGACTTGCCCTCAGGCCCGATCACCGCGGTATGCAGCGAGCGATAGTTGTTCGCCTTGGGTTTCGCGATGTAGTCGTCGAATTCCCTGGGCAGCGGTGACCACAGAGCATGCACCAGACCCAGCACGGCGTAACAGTCCTTAACATCAGCGACCAGTACGCGTACTGCACGTACATCATAAAGTCCTTCAAAATCAAGGCCTTTGATCTGCATTTTGCGATGAATGCTGGCAATGTGCTTGGGGCGTCCGTTGACCTCGGCCGCGATTCCAGAGCGCGCCAGTTCGCTTTTCAGCAGGGCAACCACGTTTTCGATGTAGCGCTCGCGATCCTGGCGTTTTTCATCCAGCAGGCGCGCAATACGCTTGTAGGTCCCGGTATCCAGCACCCTCAGCGCAAGATCCTCCAGTTCCCATTTCAATTGCCATACCCCGAGGCGGTTGGCGAGCGGCGCAAACACGTCGCGAGTAAGCAGCGCCAGTTCCTCGCGCCTCGCGTCATCGCCATTCTTCAGTGAGGCACGCAACACACACAGGTGATCAGCCAGCTTGACCAGCACCACACGCACATCCTGAACCATCGCCAGCAGCATTTTTCGCAACACTTCAAGCTGCGCCCCCTGCTCTTCGCTGCGTTGGGGTGACGCAGTGCGCACTGACAAGGCGCCAATCTCGTCCATGCGCAGCACGCCATCCGCCAGTTCGGCGATACGCGAGCCAAAATTCTCGCGCAGCAACGTCGGCGACAACTCCTGAGCACGCAGCAAAGGCACCAGCAGGATGGCCGCCGCGCATTCGTGGTCAAGCTCAAGAGTGGCCATGAGGTCGATCACTTCGAGCGCGTGCAGCACAACCGGCTCGGGCAGGACGGCCGCAGCCTTGCCGGCCGCCTCGAACACTTCGCGCCCGCGAACATCAAAGCGGCCTGCCGCCCGGCGCAGTCGTAGCTGCGGGGACGACTCAGCCATGCTACTGACCAGTTGCAGTTGGGATCGGATCATTTTTCAGTCGCGGCGGCGTTGCCAAAACAGGGAGAATGCATCTGGCTACACTGCTATTATGGCCTCAGGCGGCGGCCGATGCCCGATGATGGCGCCATGTATGCCCCGAATTGGGGCGATCTGGCGCCACTTCGATGCACCGTTTGCCGGCGCGGATGCAGCTATCATCAGGACTGGGGTAAACCCCGGAGTTTCAAATGGCACAGCCATTGCTTTGACTGAGGGCAAGGGCGCTTCAAAGCGCCGGGGATCCGCGACATCATGGGCATCAACAAACCGTTCGATGAAATGCGTGCCGAAGACGGCACGATGCGGCCGCATTACCAGGCTTATTCGCAATGGCTGGCCGAAAAGACCGCTGACTTTCTGCCGCAGAAACAACGCGAAGCCAACGCCCTGTTCACCCGCCTCGGTATCACCTTTGCCGTTTATGGTGACGACGTGGGCACCGAGCGTTCAATCCCTTTTGACATCATCCCGCGCATCATCCGCCCCGCGGCCTGGGATCTGATCAGCCGCGGCGCCTGTCAGCGTGTACGCGCGCTGAATGCCTTCCTCAAAGACATCTACCACGACCAGGAAATCATCAAGGCCGGCATCGTGCCGGCCGGGCAAGTCACCGGCAACTCGGCATTCCGTCCTGAAATGAAAGGCATGAAGGTGCCCGGCGATGTCTACGTGCATATCGCCGGCGTCGACATCGTCAAGACCGGCTCCGGCGAGTTCTACGTGCTTGAAGACAACCTGCGCACACCCTCCGGCGTTTCCTACATGCTGGAGAACCGGAAAATGATGATGCGCCTGTTCCCCGACCTGTTTGCGCGCATGCCGGTGGCACCGGTTGATCATTACACCGACGTGCTGCTGGAAAACCTGATCGCCTGCGCCCCGGAGCGGGCGACACAACCAACCGTGGTCGTGCTGACCCCCGGCGCCCACAACAGCGCCTACTTCGAACATGCCTTCCTCGCCCAGCAGATGGGCGTCGAACTGGTGGAGGGCCAAGACCTGTTTGTTGCCAACGATATGGTCTACATGCGCACTACTGCGGGCCCGCAGCGCGTCGACGTGATCTACCGCCGCATCGACGACGACTACCTGGATCCTCTGGCCTTCCGCCCCGATTCGGTATTGGGCGTACCAGGCATCTTTTCCGCCTACCGCGCAGGCAACGTCACACTGGCCAATGCCCCCGGCACCGGTGTCGCCGATGACAAGTCCACCTACCTCTATGTGCCAAAGATGATCGAGTTCTACCTCGGCGAAAAACCGATCATTTCCAACGTCCCTACCTACATGCTGGCCAATACCGACGAACGCGCCTACGCGATGGACCGCCTCGACGAACTGGTGGTCAAGGAAGTCCAGGGCTCCGGCGGCTACGGCATGCTCGTCGGGCCGACCTCGACCAGGGAACAGATCGCGGAGTTCCGCAAACGCATCGAGCACAATCCGGCGAACTACATCGCGCAACCGACACTGGCGCTGTCGACCTGCCCGACCTTCTGCGAGTCCGACATCCTGCCCCGCCATGTCGACCTGCGGCCCTACGTACTCTCGGGCAAGGAGGTCACGCTGGTGCCCGGCGGACTGACACGGGTGGCGCTGCGAGAGGGCTCTCTGGTGGTCAACTCCTCGCAGGGCGGCGGCACCAAGGACACCTGGGTTCTGGAGGACATCTCATGCTGAGCCGTCAGGCCAACAACCTGTACTGGATGTCGCGGCAAATCGAGCGCGCCGAGAACACCGCGCGACTGCTCGACGTCACCTACCGCATGTCGCTGCTGCCTTATCGCATCACCGACAACGCCCAGGCCTGGGCTGAACCCTGGGCACTGCCGCTGATCATCAACGGACTGGCAAAAACCTATTACGAACGCTATCCGGGACCGATCACCACCGACAAGGTGCTGCGCTTCATGCTGCTCGACAGCACCAACACTTCCAGCATTTTTTCGCTGATGCATGCCGCCCGCGAAAACGGACGCAGCATGCGCGGCATCATCACGGTGGAGATGTACGAGGACCTCAACGCGATGTGGCTGGAACTGCGATCGCGCGGAGAGAATGCGCTCGCCGAAGGCAACATGAACGAGTATTTTGAGTGGATCAAGGTCCAGTCCCACCAGTTCCGCGGCGTGACTTTCGGGACCATGCTTCGTGACGAGGCCTACCAGTTCATTCGTCTCGGCACCTTCATGGAACGCGCCGACAACACCGCACGCCTGCTCGACGTCAAATACCACCTGCTGCTGCCCAGCGCCGCCGATGTTGGCGGCGCTGTCGATTACTACCAGTGGAGTGCGCTGCTGCGCTCGGTCAGCGCGCTGAGTTCCTTCCGCCGCATCTATCGCGACCAGATCACTCCACTGCGTGTCGCCGAGTTGCTGGTGTTGCGCGCCGACCTGCCGCGCTCACTGCATGCCTGCATGAACGAAATCTACGAAATCCTGCAGGGCCTGTGTCGCAACGACGCGATGGAGCCGGAGCGCCTCGCTGGCGAGCTGCACGCGCAGTTCCACTATGGACGGGTTGAAAAAATCATGGCCACCGGCCTGCACGAATACCTGATGGAATTTCTTGAGCGTCTGGACCAGTTGCACAAGGAACTGAACAGTCATTTCCTCGTGCCTGAGGACTACGATCCGTCGCTACGGGTTCCGGCACGGACGGAAGCCGCCTGATCAGAGCATCAGTACACCTTCAACCTTGTCAGTGCGCCGCCGTTACCCTATGCTTCGCCAGCATCAAACAGCGAACAGAATGATTCATGACTTATTGCGTAGCCGTAACACTTGACTCCGGCATGGTTTTCGCCTCCGACTCCCGCACCAATGCCGGCGTCGACAACATCGCCAGCTTCCGCAAGATGTATATCTTCGAGAAGCCTGGCGACCGGGTGATCGTCATGCTCACCGCCGGCAACCTGTCGATCACGCAGAGCGCGATCAAGCTGCTCGAGGAGCACACGCGCAGACAAAACCAGCCGATGACCCTGATGAGCGCGGAATCGATGTATGACGTCGCCGACCTTACTGGTCAGGCGCTGCGTGATGTGCGCAACCGCAATGCCCCCTTCCTTCAGCAAAGCAATATCGATTCCAGCGCCTCGTTCATCGTTGGTGGCCAGATCAAGGGTGAAGAGCCGCGACTGTTCCATGTCTACAGCGAAGGCAATTTCATCGAATCAACCCCGGAAACCCTGTATTTCCAGATCGGTGAAAGCAAATACGGCAAACCAGTGATCGACCGGGTTATCAAAAGTGACACCAGCCTGCTGGAGGCGACAAAATGTCTGCTGGTATCTTTCGACTCGACGATGCGCTCGAACATCTCGGTCGGCTTGCCGATCGACCTGTTGATCTATGATCGCGACAGCCTCAAGGTGGGCTTTCGCCACCATATCGTCGAAAGCGATCCGTACTTCACGATGATCCACACCCAGTGGGGCGCCGGTCTGCGCAAGGTGTTCAGCGAGCTGCCCAACCCGGACTGGAATGTCGCCTCCTCACCTTAACCGCCAGTACATCGCGGGAGCAACGGCTTGAGCATCCACGTCGGCCTGCATCACCGCACAACCTATCGCTACGACCGACCGGTCAGCCTCTCAGCCCATCAGGTGCGGCTGCGTCCCGCCCCGCACAGTCGCACGCCGATCCTGTCGTACTCGCTGCAGGTCAAGCCCGCCGGCCATTTCATCAACTGGCAGCAGGACGTCTTCGGCAACTACATCGCCCGCTTCGTGTTTCCGGAAAAAACCACGGAACTGGAAATCACCGTCGATCTCGTCGCCGACATGACGGTGATCAATCCCTTCGATTTTTTCATCGAAGCCGAAGCCGAAAAATTTCCCTTCACCTACCAGGCCGACCTCGCCCGCGACCTGACCCCCTATCTCGCCATTGATGAGCGGGGGCCGTTGCTGATGCAGTGGCTGAAGGGCTTTCGCAAATCAGTGCCCGTCGGCATCACCACCATCGATTTCCTGGTCGAAATCAACCGCCGCCTGCAGCAGGACATCAGCTATCTGGTGCGAATGGAGCCCGGCGTGCAGAGCTGCGATGACACACTGGGCAAACGCAGTGGTTCCTGCCGTGACAGCGGCTGGCTGCTGGTGCAGCTGCTGCGCCACTGCGGACTCGCCGCGCGTTTTGTCTCTGGCTACCTGATCCAGTTGAAGGCTGACCAGAAGGCGCTCGACGGTCCCTCCGGCACCGAAAAGGATTTCACCGACCTCCACGCCTGGGCCGAGGCCTACATCCCGGGCGCCGGCTGGGTTGGCCTCGACCCGACTTCGGGTCTGCTCGCCGGCGAAGGACACATTCCTCTGGCCTGCACCCCCTCGCCGTCGAGTGCCGCGCCGGTGACCGGTGGTGTAGAGCCCTCCGAATCCACATTCGATTTCGAGATGAGCATCGCCCGCATCCACGAGGATCCGCGGGTCACCAAACCTTTCGACGGACCGCAGTGGAAGGCCGTTGACCGCCTCGGCCGGCAGATCGATGTCGAGCTCAAGGCCGGCGATGTGCGCCTGACCCAGGGCGGCGAACCGACCTTCGTCTCGATCGACGACATGGATGGCGTGGAATGGAGCACCGCTGCGCTGTCGGAAAATAAATGGCAGCTCGCCGAACAGCTGGCGTGGCGCCTGCGTGAACGTTTTGCCGATGGCGGGCTGGTGTTCTACGGCCAGGGCAAGTGGTATCCCGGTGAACCGCTGCCGCGTTGGGCACTGGGCATCCAGTGGCGCAACGACGGCAAAAAACTGTGGCAGGACCCTGCGCTGATCGCCGCGGCCAGCACCGCGGCGGATACACAGGCCGCCGATGCGCAGCGTTTTGCCGAAGCCCTGCTCGGTGTACTGAAACTGCCCGCAGCCAAACTGATGCCGGCCTGGGAAGACCCGTTGACCCATCTGAGCGAGGCAAAACGGCTGCGCGTACCCGGCGGCACGGCCGCGGCCTGGGTGCTGTCGCTGGGTGCCGATGAAAAAGGCTGGACCAGTACACCATGGCCGCTGCCCCATGACCTGCTGATCACCATCAACGGCGATTCCGCCGCCGGTTACCGCCTGCCGCTGAATGTGCTTCCCGAAAAACTCCCGGACGGCCGCAAGCTGGTGCGCACCGCACTGTGTGTCGAGGTGCGCGAAGGCCGGCTGCATGTGTTCATGCCGCCCTTCGAAAGTGCCGATCCGTATTTCCGCCTGGTCTCGGTGATCGAACAGGCTGCCGCAAAAACCGGGCTGCGGGTCCGCCTTGAAGGTTATCCGCCGCCGCACGACCCACGCATCACCGTGCTCAACGTGACGCCGGACCCCGGTGTGATCGAGGTCAACATCCATCCCGCGAAATCCTGGGATGAACTGGTGGCCAACACCACTGCGCTGTACGAGGAAGCGCGGCTGACACGGCTGGGCACTGAAAAATTCATGCTGGATGGCCGCCATACCGGCAGTGGCGGCGGCAACCACATCACGCTGGGGGGAGCCACGGCCGCCGACAGTCCGTTGTTGCGCCGCCCCGATCTGCTGCGCAGCCTGATCACCTACTGGCAGAACCACCCGGCACTGTCCTACCTGTTCTCCGGCCTGTTCATCGGCCCGACCAGCCAGGCGCCACGCGTCGATGAAGCACGCGACGACAATCTCTACGAACTTGAAATCGCGTTCCAGGAAATGGCGCGGCTGCAGGCCAGTGAAGGCCCTGCTCTTCCGCCGGAACTGACCGACCGCCTGCTGCGCAACTTCCTGATCGACCTCACCGGCAACACCCACCGCGCCGAATTCTGCATCGACAAGCTCTACACCCCGGCCGGCGGCAGCGGCCGCCTTGGACTGCTCGAATTCCGCGGCTTCGAGATGCCGCCGCATGCACAGATGAGCCTGGCGCAGATGCTGCTGCTGCGCGGTCTGGTCGCCTGGTTCTGGAAAGAACCATATACCGCAAAGCTGGTGCGCTGGGGCACGCAACTGCATGACCGCTTCATGCTGCCGCATTTTGTCGCCGCCGATTTCCACGACGTGCTGCAGGACCTGCGCCGCGCCGGCTACGCCTTCGAAGAGGCCTGGTACGCGCCCTTCCACGAATTCCGCTTCCCGCGCTACGGCACCGTCACCTACAACGGCATCGAACTCGAGCTGCGCCAGGCGATCGAACCCTGGCATGTACTGGGTGAGGAAATCGGGCTCAGCGCAACCTCGCGTTATGTCGATTCATCCGTGGAGCGGCTGCAACTGCGCGCTCGCGGCCTTGCCGAGTCACGCCATGTCATTACCTGCAACGGCCGCGCGTTACCGATGACACCAACCGGCACCCCGGGCGAATTTGTCGCCGGCCTGCGTTACGCCGCGTGGAACCCGCCCTCGGCGCTGCATCCCACGATTGATGTACATGCACCGCTGGTGTTTGATGTCGTCGATACCTGGAGCGGGCGCTCCATCGGTGGCTGCACCTACCATGTGTCACATCCCGGTGGACGCAACTACGAAACACTGCCGGTCAACGCCAACGAAGCCGAGGCGCGGCGCATTGCGCGCTTCTGGGATCACGGCCACAGCCCCGGGCCGATCCGGCATTTCCGCTGACACTGGACCTGCGCTGGCAACCGGCACCGGAAAAATTATCTAAGTAATTGTTTTTAAAGGTTTTTTTAACCTTTATCCAAACTACGACTTCAGCCCACCCAGCGCCGTGCATTGCGGAACATGCGCAGCCACGGCCCGTCTTCACCCCAGCCCTGCGGATGCCAGGAGTGCTGCACGCTGCGGAACACACGTTCCGGATGCGGCATCATGACGCTGAAACGGCCATCGGCGGTAGTCAGCCCGGTAATGCCTTGTGGTGAACCGTTGGGATTCAGCGGATAACGCCCGGTCGCAGCGCCGTGATGATCGACAAAGCGCAGCGCCACCAGCGGCTGCGCCGCGGCGAGGGCCGCGGCATCGCTGAACTCGGCATAACCTTCACCATGCGCCACCGCCACCGGGATGCGGCTGCCGGCCATGCCTTCAAAAAACAGCGACGGTGAAGCCTGCACTTCCAGCGTTACATAACGCGCCTCAAACTGCTCGGAACGGTTGCGCACAAAATGCGGCCAGCGCCCGGCACCGGGAATCAATTCATGCAGGTTGCTCATCATCTGGCAGCCGTTGCACACCCCCAGCGCGAAGCTGTCGTCACGCCTGAAAAAGGTTTCGAACTCGTCGCGTGCACGCGGATTGAACAGGATGGATTTGGCCCAGCCCTCACCCGCACCCAGCACGTCGCCATAAGAAAAGCCGCCGCAGGCGGCGAAACCCTTGAAATCCTTCAGGCTGACGCGGCCGGCGATGATATCGCTCATGTGTACGTCCACCGCGGCAAAACCGGCACGGTCAAAAGCCGCCGCCATTTCCACCTGGCCGTTGACTCCCTGCTCGCGCAGGATCGCCATGCGCGGCCGTGCGCCCCTGGCGATGAACGGCGCTGCGACATCTTCAGCCGGATTGAATGTCAGCTTCGGTGTGATGCCGGGATCAGCCGCATCAAGAATGCGGTCGTATTCCTGCTGCGCGCAGTCCGGGTTGTCACGCAACTGCTGCATGCGGAAGGTCGTTTCCGACCAGGCCCGGTGCAGCTCAATCCGCGATTCGTCGAACACCGTCTTGCCACCAGACTGCACCACCAGCCGGTCGCCGCCCTCATCTGCACAGATCACGGCGCCAATCACTGCGCTGCAATCGCCAAGTCCGGCAGCCTTCAGCACCGCCAGCACTTTCTCGCGGTCGCTGCGACGCAGTTGCAGCAGCGCGCCCAGTTCCTCGTTGAACAGTGCCGCCACCACGTCTTCGGACATATCCAGCCTGGCGCCACAGCGCGATGCAAACAACATCTCGCAGACCGTGGCGAACAGGCCGCCATCGGAACGGTCGTGATAGGCCAGCAGCAAACCATCACGGTTGAGTTGCTGGATCGCGTTGAAAAAAGCCTTCAGGTCGGCGGCATGGACCACATCCGGCACCGCGTCTCCGAGCTGGCCATGGACCTGCGCCAGCGCCGAAGCGGCAAGCCGGTTGCGGCCGCGGCCGAGGTCGATCAGCAGCAGCTCGGACTCGCCGCAATCGCGGCGCAGCAACGGTGTCAGCGTGCGCCGTGCATCCACCACCGGCGCAAAGGCCGACACGATCAGCGACAGCGGTGCAACCACTTCCTTGCGCGCATCGCCATCAAACCAGGTGGTCTTCATCGACAGGCTGTCCTTGCCGACGGGAATGCTGATACCCAACTCCGGACACAATTCCATCGTCACCGCACGCACCGTGTCGAACAGCGCGGCATCTTCACCCGCATGCCCCGCTGCCGCCATCCAGTTCGCCGACAGCTTGATGTCGCCAATGCTGGCGATTGCGGCGGCGGCAATATTGGTGATCGCCTCGCCCACGGCCATACGCCCCGAAGCCACGGGATCGAGCACCGCCAGCGGCGTGCGTTCACCCATCGCCATCGCCTCGCCACGCGTGGTGCCGAAACCCATCAGCGTCACCGCGACATCGGCCACCGGCACCTGCCAGGGTCCGACAAACTGGTCGCGCGCGGTCATGCCGCCTACCGTGCGGTCACCGATGCTGATCAGGAAGGTCTTGTCGGCCACCGTGGGCAGGCGCAGCACGCGATACGCGGCTTCGCGGATATTGATCGCCGTCGTGTCGAAAGCCGTACCCTGGCGATTAATACGCTTCACATCGCGCAGCATCTTCGGCGGCTTGCCGAGCAGCACCTCCATCGCCATGTCCACCGGATGATTGGCAAACACCCGGTCATGCACTTTCAGCTGACCATCGGCCGTGGCCTTGCCGACCACGGCAAAGGGGCAGCGCTCACGCTCGCACAAGGCACGGAAACGTTCGAGGTCGGCCGGCGCTATCGCCAGCACATAACGCTCCTGCGCCTCGTTGCACCAGATCTGCAGCGGCGACATGCCCGGTTCTTCGCTGGGCACGTCGCGTAATTCGAAATGCGCGCCGCGATGGGCCGTATGCGCCAGCTCCGGCAGCGCATTCGACAATCCGCCTGCGCCGACATCGTGGATCGAAAGGATCGGATTGGCTTCACCCAGCGCCCAGCAGCGGTCGATGACTTCCTGCGCGCGGCGCTCGATCTCGGGGTTGCCGCGCTGCACCGAATCAAAGTCCAGGTCTTCCTGGTTGGCGCCGGTGTCCATGCTCGAAGCCGCGCCACCACCAAGCCCGATCAGCATGCCGGGCCCGCCAAGCTGGATCAGCAGCGCGCCTTCGGGCAGGGCATTTTTGGCCGTGTGCTGCGCGGCGATATTGCCGAGGCCGCCGGCGATCATGATCGGCTTGTGGTAACCGCGCACCTCGTCGTTGACCCGCTGCTCGTAGCTGCGGAAATAACCGGTGAGGTTCGGGCGGCCGAATTCATTGTTGAATGAAGCGCCGCCGATCGGGCCATCGAGCATGATCTGCAGCGCCGAAGCGATACGCCCCGGTTTGCCGACAGGATTTTGTTCCCAGGCTTGTTCTGCACCGGGAATACGCAGGTTCGATACCGAGAAACCGGTCAGACCGGCTTTCGGCTTCGCACCACGGCCGGTAGCACCCTCATCACGAATTTCACCGCCGGCGCCGGTGGAAGCGCCGGGAAACGGTGAAATCGCCGTCGGGTGGTTGTGTGTCTCCACCTTCATCAGGATGTGGGTCAGCGCCCTGTGATAACCATAACCTCCACCATCCACCGGATAAAAGCGCTCGATTTCCGCCCCCTCGATCACCGAGGAATTGTCGGAATAGGCAACCACCGTGCCCTGCGGATTTTTTTCGTGGGTGGTACGGACCATGCCGAACAGCGAACGCTGCTGCCGTTCACCATCGACAATCCAGTCCGCATTGAAAATCTTGTGCCGGCAGTGTTCTGAATTGGCCTGCGCAAACATCATCAGCTCGACATCGGTCGGATTGCGGCCGATGCGTGTGAAATTTTCAAGCAGGTAATCGATTTCGTCCGGCGACAACGCCAGCCCCATCGTGGTGTTGGCCTGCACCAGCGCCTCGCGGCCGCCGCCGAGCAGATCAACACTGGCCAGCGGCTTGGGTTCGATGTGGCGGAACAGCGCATCGGCGGCATCGAAGCCGTCGAGCACCGATTCTGTCATGCGATCGTGGATCAGCGGCAGCAGCGCGCGGCGCTGCTCGTCATTAAGCGGTTTGCCGCCGGCACTGCACCACCAGGCCATGCCGCGCTCGATGCGCTCCACCGCGGGCAAACCGCAGTGCCGGGCGATGTCCGTTGCCTTCGAGGACCAGGGTGAAATGGTGCCGATGCGCGGCGTCACCAGCAACAGGGTGCCCTGCTGTGCGACATCGGAAGCCGCGGGACCATAGCTGAGAATGCGCTCCAGCGTTGCCAGCGCCGCGGGCGCCAGCGTTTCACGCGACTGGATGAAATGCCAGAATTCGGCGTTGACCTGCAGGCCGGAAATCGCTGGTGCTGCGGCTTGCAGCAGCTTGTTGCGACGGAATGCCGGTAGGGCGTCGCGTCCCCGGAGCCGCAGGATTTGAGGCATGGTCAACAGCAGTGGATAAAGCGTGATTTTACCCGAAGGCACCACGGTCCGGCGTGGGCCATACGCTAGAATCTATTCATGTCACCGACTCTGATACATACCACCCTGCCCCACGCATCACCCATCCTGCGCGGCGAAAACCTGCGCGACATCGAGCAGGCCGTGCTGGGCCGCAGGAATCCCCCGCCACTGATGCAGCTCGCCGGCCTTGCCGCCGCTGAACTGGCACGCCAGCTCGCCGGCGACAGCGGCAAACCGGTGCTGGTCATCGCCGGCCCCGGCAACAACGGCGGTGATGCACTGGTTGCAGCCCTGCAACTGCGCCAATGGTGGTTCAACACCGTGGTGGTGTGCCCGCTGGGCTGCAAAAAATATCGCGGCGAGGCCGCCGATGCCCTGAAAGCCTGGCGATCGGCCGGCGGCGAAGTCCTTGACACCCTGCCCGCCAATGACGACTGGGCGCTGGTCATCGACGGACTGTTCGGCATCGGCCTGCAGCGTGACCTCGATGACATATCGGCAACGCTGGTCGAGCACATCAACACATTTGAGGCCCCGGTACTGGCACTGGATGTACCGAGCGGACTCGATGCCGATACCGGCTGCGTCCGTGGCAGCGCCATCGCGGCCGATCACACGCTGACCTTCATCGCACTCAAGCCCGGACTGCTGACCGGCGACGGTCCCGACCTTTGCGGCACACTGCATGTCGCCAACCTCGGTCTGGCCGCTGAAATCCACGATGCGGCTCACGGCGTGTTGATTGGCGCCGGCGTGTTGAAGCATGTGCTGCAGCCACGCTTGCGCAATTCGCACAAGGGCAGCTACGGCAGCGCCGGCATCGTGGGTGGTGGCGCAGGCATGAGCGGCGCAGCACTGCTTGCCGGACGTGCTGCGCTGAAATGCGGCGCGGGCAAGGTGCATGTCGGCCTGATTGAACCGGGCATCAGCGTCGATCCGCTGCAACCGGAACTGATGCTGCGCGCTGCAGACA